>Ga0214246_1000318_pt1 | contig 13423 bp, 14 predicted proteins | sample TroBogypolimnion_41_FD_153084 | JGI IMG/M metagenome (GOLD analysis project Ga0214246, IMG submission 153084) | Freshwater microbial communities from Trout Bog Lake, WI - 29MAY2009 hypolimnion | ecosystem: Environmental > Aquatic > Freshwater > Lake > Hypolimnion/Profundal zone | place: Trout...
TAATCCCCCTTACTAACTTTGGAAAATATTCTTCCTATTTCGATAACATTTTCTAAATTAGAATGCTTATTTCTTATATAACATTTTGTGTTAAAAAAAGAACATTTGCCATTATTAGTTTCTGCCATTATTACGTTTAATGTTTGTATATCCCAGCCACCGCCTAACATATGATCGATGGTTTCAAAACCAGATTTAACCTTAAATTTAGCTGTATCTTGCACATGAGATTCAGGATCATCAAAATCAGTACCCAAGTCATCATCTTGAATAAAATTTGTATTAGACATTTGTTCAACTATAGATCTGATTTTATTAGCTGAAATAACAGCTCCTTCAAAATCGGTTACACTATCAATATTTCGAGTTTCATCTATAATATCAATTGTTCCACTTTTAATTCTGTTAGCTAGAATCCAAGCATTTAACTTAGGAATGATGAAATTATTTTCATCATAATCTTTAAGATTAGTGGTTAACATTGCTTTTAAAACTTCCTTAGTAATTATTCCTTCTCTATCCTCTAACTGTACCATTTCTAGTATCTGCTTAGGCGTAGGAATATCAGCTTCTAAGTTTTTAAGCATGTATTTCCTTATGACATTATAAACAAATTGTATTTCGTTATTCTTAATAAAGAAAGGTTCTACAATCTCAAAATACTTTTTACTACTTAATATAAAAGCAAAAAATATTTTTTCAAGAGATATCGTCATTTGGTTATTTGATATTTTTTATTATATAGGTGTAAAAATTCTAAGTTTAATATATATTTGTTCCAAAAAATTATTCCAAATTAACAACCTTAAAATTTCCTAAAAATCAGAAAGCTTATCCAAAAATTTATAAATTTTCTTGTGATACTCTTTTTTCTAAAATTGTCATACAATAGATAATATAACAGAAGTATAATAATTTTTCAATAAGGACATTTTTAGATATTTTTCCACCTGGGTATCTAAATTCTACTTAATTATCGTTTAAAGTTGTGGTGATGTTAAATCCGAAATTTTTATAACCTAATCTTTTCACTAATTTAAATAGAAAATCATTTAAAAAAATTTCTGATTTTGATAGATTGTGTAAGTCAATATTTTGAAGATTTTAGCTTATTCTTTAAATAGAAAATATTTTCACCGTAAAAATAAGTCTGGACTAATGGATCAACTAACTGAACTATCCCAGCTTCTATATCATTTTCATAGATATCATATTCTAAAATTTCGTCAATATACTCATCATCAGTATATAAATTCTCTCTAATTTCATCTAATAAATTAGAGAGAAATTCTTTATAACTATTAAATTCGTTTGGATTAAAATTATTAAATCTTGGTATTTCAACTAAAATTTTATCTTTAATTAAATTGATAACTTTATCAATCTGATTTTCAGTTAATACTTTATCTGATCCGGATTTATCATCGGTTTCTAATTCAATTTCCAAAGAAATAGTAAATGAATTTGAAATAGTATCAGATTGTATTTTATCTAATTCTGATAAATGTACCTCATTTATATAATTAATAAATTTAGTTATCATATATCTAATTTAAAATATTGTTCTAAGCTATCTACAGTCAACCTGTTCACCATATAACGTCTAATATCATACGAACTAAAATTTGTCCTATCAGATATTTTCTCTAATATATTGTCAAATTCATCATGTAGAATGTATCTTAAATCACGATAAAATAAATTTCTCAACGAATCGAAAAATAAACTATTTTTATCTTTCATAAATTCAGGTTTTTTTGATGATAGATAATCCTTTAGACAATACTTAGCATCTGAACTATCTTGAAGAATAATATAGTAAGAGAAAAAGATTACTATTAGTTGTAAAATTTCATTAATTTGTTTTTCTGAAAAATCAGTTTCAAATCTATCTTTAATACACTTTTCCACCCCACCTTCTTCTATTAATTCTTGATTTGAACCTAATTTTTCAACACATTTTTTTGCAGAGTCAACAATAAATTCTTTAATATTAATTTTTAGTTTATCGAATATATTTGAAATAGCAAAATCTTCTCTGTATGCAGAATCGCGTTTCATTAACCAATTATGAACCGAATTAATATGATTTTCATATTTTTTTCTAAAATCATCTCTTACTTGAAACTCATCCTTTTTCGACCGATAAAGTGAATAACATTTTTTATTTTCCAATGCTTTTTTATAGAGAACCCACTCACTTTTATTCTTATCAATTTTAATATTTAAGAATTGAGCATCTACTTCAGTAATGTAAATAATATTAGAAACTTCTATTTTAGGTGATATCATGTCTATATTTGGTATATCACCTTCTTTTAACCCTGTTCCATAGACTTTATAGCATAAGAAATTCGGCATATCATATCCATTATATTCAAATATTGAAATTCTTTTATCAAAAATTTCATAGTTATAATTTGGCGAATATCTACATCTAAACCAAGTTTCGTCATCATCTTTTAAGAATTTATCTAATTTGAAATTCTCTAAAATATTTTCTGAGGTAAGTTCTTCTGCTATATCTATGGGGTCTACCTTGTCTCCAAGATATTCAGTAATAACATCAGCCAGCATATCATTCATTAAAAGACCATATTTAGGGTCATTAATAACACGATCTTTAGGAAACCAGTCATCAAACTCCTGAGAATATATCACATCACTTTCTAAATACCAGATACCTAAACGATTACATTGCTTACAATCTTTCTTATAAAAGTAATCTCCTTTATTTTCCACATATACTGACTCATTTCTTGGTATATATGTTTCTAAAGCGTGAGAAAAGTTGTGTGACATACAAGATAATTCACCACTAGTATCTTGCATATCAAAGACAATATATTCCTTATATAGTTTATTATCATTTATATTAGATATTAATCCTTTTTGACTAAATTGGTTATTAATCAACTTTTTATACAAAAAATGCATTGTATCAGCATATGGATAATAGTCAAATTCTACGTGGTTTAAATCACAATACATATCATCATAATTAGATTTATGATAAAATGAAATAATACTTTCATCACCCTTTGCTACATTTTCTAATACCCAGTCCATAACAAGTTTTTGGTCACTGTCATATCTTGTATAAATTCTATCTAAGAAATACTTTTTACCACTAGTAGATTTATCTAATTTCCATAAAAGTGATCTAGCAATTAATTTGTTTTCATCAGTAATAATTACTAAAGATACTCTATTTGGATTTTCAGCATATATTTTCATGAAGTGATTTTTATTCGGACCTCTCATACAAGAATTACCTAAAGTTCCAGATTCTCTATCAAAATAGTTATTACTATTATACCAAAATAAAATTTTTTCTCCATCTACAATTTCAATCTTCTTGGTTAATCCGTGTAATCTATCCCAAGCGCTTTTGAAAAGATTGCCTAATTTTTCTAATTCTGATTCTGTAAATCTTACTTGATTATCAGTTAGAATTTGTCTAACTAGTCTACCTACAATTGCTCTACTTTTAGTTTTATCCCAAGGATTCTCTCCCTTACTCTTAGCTGTTTGAAATTGTCTATCTGGGATAAATGATATTTCGCTATTTTTGTCTGACAAGCTAAGACCGTTATAATTAGTTTTAATATCATTCTCATTTTCAATAAAATTTAACAAATAGGTAATTAATTCGCCTTCTCGTGTGTGATAATATCGATTATAGATTTCTATGAGTAACTTTTTGAATTCAAAATCTACTTCTAAAACAGATTCGAGAATCATTTGATTTACAAATATATTATAATTTTTAAATATCATTGCTCTTTAATTAATTTTGATTTTTTGTCATCAACAATCTCCACATCAACAAATTCTGCTGGATGAGGATACTTTTGAAAAGTAGGATCATTTACATCGTTTATGCCTTTCAAAATATTCTTTTTATTTAATTTTAATTGGTCTTTTAATTTATCAACCAAATAATTTAAACCGTGTTTAGCAGCTATTGTGGTAACACCCAACCCAAGAGATAAAAAATTAGATGGAAGTGATTCAAGATCCATATGGTATTTACCTATCATATATGATATAGCATTCAAAACAGGAATCGTAATGGCGGCATAGGCAAACATATCAAAGAATTTGTTAGTTAATGTTCTTTTATGCTTGAATAGAATATTAAAAATATTAAAGATATTACCAATCGACTTGATACATTTGACAATTTTCTTAATAACTCCGTTTCCAACACCTCTTAGCTTTAACTCTTCTAACTCAGATTTAGCATCCTTTTCAAATACCTTTTTATCATTGATATCTTTGTTTTCTTCAAGGTAAGCAATAGTAAATCCAGAAACGGTCATCAATACTACAGTTTCAGGATTCAAATCTATTTTAAGATTCATATTAGTAACTAATTTCTCCACAATTGGAAACATTGCTGTTAAAGAAGCTCCAAAAGTAAGTGATATAGAAGCATTTAACTTAAGATCTTTTATAACTTTTTTTAATACAGATTTGTAGGACACACTACTTGATTCGGACACCATATCACTTCCAATTATTAATAGGAACTCATCTGCTAGTTCTAATGACTTACTATAATCGGTATAACGCATTATTTCCATATATCTATATATTAATAAATGTTTTCGTTTTTCAGAAAAAGAAAAAAAAAGAAAATAAAAATATAATATATACATAATAAAATAATTTTTTACCATGAAACACTTAAAAAAATTTGAAGCTTTTTCTATCGAAGAAATGGAAGATAGAGAAGTATATGAGGAAAAATGTCCTGATTGCAATTGTAATTGTAACGATTGTGATTGTGATGATTGTGAATGCAAAGAATGCAAAAAACACAAACATGTTCACGAATCTTTCGAAGAAGAATTACATTGTGACGAGTGTGATTGTAAATGTGATGAATGTCAATGTCAAGGTTGTCAATGTAAAGGTTGCCAGTCATATAAACAAATGCATGAATCTGTAAATGAGTTTCATTGTGAAGAATGTGATTGTAACTGTGATGAGTGTCAATGTAAAGATTGCCAATGTAAAGGCTGTAAATCTTGGAGAAATCAAGAAGTTTCAGAAAAGAGAAAAACTTCTTATAAAAAATCTGGCTTAAAAAATCCTGAAAAAGCTGACTTGAATAAAGATGGTAAAATTTCTGGATATGAAAAAACCAGAGGAAAAGCAGTTCAAAAAGCTGTAGAAAAAGAAAAAGAAGAAAAAGGAAGTAAAGGTTTAACCAAAGCTCAAAAGAAGCTTCCAGCTGGATTACAAAAAGCTATTTTAGCAAGAAAGAAAAAATAATTCTAAACTGTAAAAGAAACCCACTCAAATTGAGTGGGTTTCTTTTATATTGACCTTCAAAGAAAACACAGAAGTCTTTAGCTTCTGTGATGAATTTGAACTTAAAACAATTTAACCTTGTGTTAAAATATATTGTTTAATGGTATTTGGATTTGCCTCACCAATTGAACAAACAAAATAACCATCGGACCAAAAAGTTTTTTCTTTCCAAAATTGAGTATAAAGATAATTCCTATGAACTGAACGCCATATATGGTAAGTGCTTTCTTGTTTTAATTTTCTAACAATTGATGTAATAGATAAACGAGGTAAATACCTAATTAAGAAATGAATATGATCTAAATCACTTTCAAAGACTTCTATTTCAAAATCTGAATTTTGAGTAATATTTAATAATAGACTTTTCATATCATCCTTTAATTGACCAACAAGTAATTTCTTTCTGTATTTACATACAAAAATTAAATGACATTTTAGATAATGTTTTGAACGATTTGTTGAACGATAATTTGAATTTTGTAAAAAGGAGAAATATAAGTTTAATATATATGTTATATGAAAGTTGTTAATAATACATATAAATTAGAGTTAAGAAGAAAAGATGTTTTATCATTATTTAATGAGGGTCTAAGTAGTAATGAAATTGCCGAGATATTGAATGTTTCAAGTTCAACTATATCAAGGGATTTAAAATCATTAGGCAAAAAACCAAAGCCTGGTTATGAGAGTATAGATAATACTATTGATAAATCTATTCAGATAGAGATATGTAAATTATATGAAATGGGATTTTCATTCAGTGATATAGTGAAACAATTGAATATTAGCACAACTGCCATAAAAAACGCCTTAGTAAGAAATAATGTTAGAGTTAGGAAAATATCAGAGGGAAACTCCTTAAAATGGAAAGATGATAAATTTAGAAAAAATCAAATAGATAAGAGGAAAGGTAAAAAATCAGGAGCTTATGGTAAAAATTGGAAACTTCTCCATATAAGAAAAAATACTAACAGTACAGGTGAAAAAAATCACTTTTGGAAAGGTGGTATAACTAAATTATCATCCGAAATCAGAAATTCTGTTGAATATTCTTATTGGAGGAAAAAAATATTTGAAAGAGATAATTATACTTGTCAAATATGTAGTAGAAGGAGTAAAAAAGGCGATAAAGTAATAATTGAAGCAGACCATATTTATCCGTTTCACAAATTACTCAATGATTTTGATATCAAATCTATTAGTGATGCTGTTATTTGTCAAAAACTCTGGAACATAGACAATGGTAGATCATTGTGTAGAGAGTGTCATAAAAAAACAGATAGTTATGGATCGAATCAATATTCATAAAGTTTATAAATTCAGAATATACCCAAACAAAGAACAGGAAATCTTGTTGGCTAAACATTTTGGATGTTCAAGATTTGTATATAACTACTTTTTAAATGAAAGAAAAGAACAATATCAAAAAGATAAAAAATCAGATAACTATTATACACAAGCAAAAACATTAACAGATTTGAAGAAAAAGGAAGAGTATGAATGGTTGAAAGAAGTTAATAGTCAAACAATTCAATTTGCTTTAAGAAGTTTAGATACTGCTTATGTTAATTTCTTTAGAGGAACGGCTCAATTTCCTAAATTCAAATCAAGAAAACATAAAAACACATTTACTATACCACAATTTGGAGTAGTAAAAGATAGTAAGATATTAATACCAAAGTTTAAAGATGGTATTAAAGCTAATTTGGATAAAAGGGAAATTAAAGGTAAAGTTGGAAAAATGAATATTACAAAAACACCAACTGGGAAATATTATGTCTCAATTTTTACTGAACAAGAAATAGAACAATTACCTAAAACAAATAAAAAAGTTGGAATTGATTTAGGTTTAAAAGATTTTGTAATAACATCTGATGGTATTAAATATAAAAATAATAGATATACAAATAAATATTCAAGAAAATTAAAAAAAGCACAACAACATCTTTCTCGTAAAAAGAAAGGTAGCAATGGGTTTGAAAAACAAAAACTTAAAGTTGCTAAAATTCATGAGAAAATTTCTAGTTGTAGATTAGATACATTACATAAAGTTTCCTATCAATTAGTTAAAGAAAATGACTTAATTGTGGTGGAAGATTTGAATGTTAAAGGTATGGTTAAAAATCCAAAATTATCTAAACACATTTCAGATGTAAGTTGGGGTAATTTTGTTAATTTACTAAATTACAAATGTGATTGGTATGGAAAGGAACTTGTAAAGGTAAATAGGTTCTACCCATCGAGCAAAAATTGTAATTGTTGTGGATGGATAAATCAAAATTTAAAACTTTCAGATAGAGAATGGAATTGTAAATGTGGTGAAAAACACGATAGAGATTTAAACGCATCAAAAAACATTCTTAAAGAGGGTTTAAAAATATATGGTAAGGGACTTGCCATTACAAAGGTGGAGAGGAAATCAGACTTCTGTGAAGAAGCATACTCTGTGAAGCCTGAAACACATTAGTCTTTAGCTAATGTGTAGTTCATTTAACACTGATTTTCTTGATAGATTCTTGTAACCAATTTGGTATATAGTGACTACTATATTTTAATACATCACCAAATGATTCATCAATAATAATTGTATCTGCATAGTCATTTTTACTTCTAACAGGTCGACCTATCATTTGACATAAGCTTGAAACTGTTCTGTAAGCATACCACTCAGGGTTATTTTGCTTCCTCAATTTATTCTTTTCTGATGCTAGACTTGGATAAGGAATTTTTGCAATGATTTGAAATCTCGCTTTATCATTATCAAATGACACTCCAGTATGAACACTTGGTGATACAATAACAGTATTATCTTTTGATTTAAAGTGGAATTTTATCATTTCTTCTTTATTACTAGAATCATGAAAAACAAATCTTTCGTTAGATATTTCTCCTCTAATCCAATCAGCTAATTCAAATGAATTGGTATGTATAATCCCTTTTTTGTCTTTATACTTATTTAATATCTTTTCAATAATAGGAATATATTTTTGAAAAGTTTCTTGTTTTTTGAGATAACTCATTTTCCCTATTGGCATGTAATAGATGGGTCTATTTTTTAATGGAAAAGGTGATGGCATAGAATAATAAGAACATCTTGAAGAGTCTAATCCATTTAACTCAGAAAACATTTGTTTATTTAGAATTGTTCCTGACATCAAGATAACCATATCATAGTGACACCAAACATATTTATTCAGATATTGTTGAGCCCAAATAGGTTCAAGTGATAACTCTTTTAGATTTGTTTTTTCATTAATATTTGTTTCCAACACCCAGTTATCTTTATCTGCCTCATATTCTTTTAGAAATATCTCAATTTTAGATTCCCAAGTTTTTAAATCATTAACAATCTGCATCAATTTAATATCTTGGTTAGGCTGCCCAGTTATTTTAGAAAGCTTTAAATCTCTTTTATCAGAAACATCACTTCTAAATCCACCTGACAATGATTTATCGATCGAATCTAAAGTTTCTTCTATTTCTAAAATTAAGTATTTTAAGAATTCAATATAACTTTTGATATTCTTTACTTTGTGTAATTCTTTAACAATTTGATATTCATTAGTAAATTTAAGCTTCTTGATTATATTTTCTGTAATTTTAATAGAAATAAAATCACTCATGACATCATCAAATTCGTGACAATTACTAACACAATGATTATTAGCAAAATAATTATGATTATCTTTTATGTGTAGATTATATACATCTTCCTTATAATCTATTTTTTTAATGCTTTTTATTTTCATTTAAATTGATTTAAATTTTTAATTAATTTTATTAACATGATCTACAAAATCAACAATATAATTATGATATTATTTCTTATTAACAAGATTGAAATTTTGGAAATAAACTTATAATTTTTCTATTATTACAATTACTATTTTTACATTTTTTATTCCAATGTGATGTCAGAAAATCAAAACATTCTTTTAAAGAAAATCATATATTTCATCCTTATTTTTCGTCGTCAAATTCATGGGGTTCTATTTCATTTATATATAAAACATCATCACCTTCATTTAAATCTTCAGCTTTTTTCCATTTCCCATTTTTTAGTTTAACATTATGATTTCCTGTTATTTTTATTATATCACCATTCTCCATTTCAACCTCATACATTTGATTTCCTTTGTTCAAATTATAATGAAGTTTTATAACAGGTTTATTCTCAATTTTACCATTCTCTTCATTTACCGTTTTTACTAAGTCTCCAATTTCTATATCTTTTATTTTTTTCTTTGAATTATCAAATAAAGTTATTTCGGTATCCGGATGCAAACATTCATCCACAATCAAAACTTTGGGCGACCTACTTTCTAATATTTTTGGATTATAAAAAGCATAAATTAAGTATAAATAAAAATTTGTTAAAGAAACATCACCTGTAATATATGACTCTCTTGCTGCTGCATAAGGACAAAAATCACAAGCACGTTTATTTAGCCTACCGAATTCCATACCTTGGGCACAAGAACAATCATATTGATGACATTTGTAATTTTCTTTACCCTTCAAGTTATGGATTGAATTATAAGTATCCGCATATTGATCTTGTAAGATTTTACTCGCGGTAATAATATCTACTTTGGCAGATGGGTCAATTTTACTAATATACTCATTAGCAATCATAACTGCTAAATGACTTTTACCAACGCCAGTTGGTAAATTTAATAAGAAAAATTTAATATTTGGATTTTCATTCTTTATTTTGAAAACAAACTCATGAACACGTTGTTGTTCTTCTCTGGGAGTATATTTGATTAGATCTTTTTTTAAGCTTGACATAGACAATATATGAAAAAAATAAATGCTTGTTTAATTAATATATATAAGTATATGAAGATACAAAGATTTTATGAATTTAGTGAATTTCCAGATGATTTTTACTATTATTTAGTGACTTATGGTCAATACCAAAGACTTTTTAATAATTTAAAAAAATTTCATGAATATGAATATTTTAAATTAAAAAAATTAATATCTGATAACTATATCATAGAATACAGAATTTATTATACACATTTATTTCCTGATGATAACAAGGGGTTTACAAATGTAGCTCCACAAATTATGATTCACGGCAAAGGTAAATCATTTACTATATCTAAATTAAAAGATGAATATTTTCTAATTGAGGTAAATGACACAGACCAACTAATATATTCAAATAGAAAAGGCAATTATTTCTATTGTGATCAGTTAGATGGAGTTATTAAATTTTTAAGTGATGAAGGTGTAATAAAGTCGAATTCTGTGAATGAAAATAAACAAGAAAATGAAATATTATATATTTTCGATTTTGACGACACATTGGTCTTGAATCCCAGTTTTGAAGCTTTAGCTATAGAATATTTAAAAGAAGATGTTAATATTAAGTCACTTCTAACCTCTTCGGTTAAAAAAATTGGTGTTAAATTATCTGATTTAAGATGGGAGAATAAAAGAATTTATGTCCCTGATCCTGAACAAAAAATTGAAGTCAATGGTAACTGGGTTAGAAAAGGCAAAAGAGTATATTTAACAACACCTGATAGATTTTATTTTACTGATTTAAGCCTACCGATAGATACTACTGATTTAGAAGGATTCTATAATTCGGTCAAGAATAAAGCTATAGTTACTGGCAGATCAAATGATATTAGAGATAAGGTTTTAGACTCTCTCAAAAAATTTAAATTAGACATACCTAATTATGGATTATACTGTTATCCAACGACCAGACAAACTGAGGATAGAGTTTCAACTTGGAAAGCTAAAACTATTGTTAAACTTATTAAAGAAACTGGATTTACTCAAGTTCATTTTTATGATGATAATACTAAATGGGTAAGACAGGTGACAGAACATGTTAAAAAAGAATTACCAAATATAAAATTTAAAGGGATAAAATATAAACATCAACATGGATAATTTTATTAAACACTTATTATCAAAGTTAAATATCACTCACGATTTTACAAGTCAAGATAATTTGACTATTATAAGATTGGATATTCCTAAATCAGATGATCCATTAAAACAAATTGATATTTTAAGTGAGTTTTATAAGACATCAAAGGAGATTGTTAATCATTTACAAAAAAAATCTAATGTAGTGGTAAAACACTCTAATGATGAGTTAGTTATCATTTATTAATAGATTCTAATAAAGAGTTATTTATAAAATCCTTAATCTTTATGTTATTATTTTTACAATATTTTTTTATTTTTTGGTGTAAATCTTTTGATATCTGAATAAATGTTTTATCGGAATTATATTCTTTTTTAGTTTTTGAATATTTTTTATTTATTTCCATAAGGAAGGATGTGTTTTTTAATATATATTGTATAAAAAAATTATAAATGGGTTTATGAAAAAACTTAAAAATTTAACAATTGACGAAGAGTTTGAAATATTTAATCAAAGAAAAAATGGTTTAAAAAGAAGTGATATAATACTTAACTGGGGTATATCTGAAAGACATTATAAAAATATTATCTTAAAATTTGGAGGAAAATTAAAAAACAAAACCAAACAATATAGTTTTAATGAATGTTATTTTGAAAATATAAATACTGAAGATAAGGCTTATTTTTTGGGATTTATTATTGCAGATGGAAATATACACTCTAATAATAATTCAATAAAAATGTTTCAAAAAGAAACAGATATTTTATATGAGTTTAAGAATTATATCCAAAGTAGTTGTAATATATTTTCCTCTAAACTAAAAAATATTTCATCTATAACAATCTCTTCAAAAAAGAACGAAAGATGATTTATATAAATTAGGCATAACATCAAATAAAACTAAAATCGTCAAATATCCAACAATACCAGAAAATTTACAAAATCACTTTATGAGAGGTGTTTTTGATGGAGATGGTTGTATCTCATTAAGAACGGATAAACGAGATGGTCAACAAAGAGGGCAATTTAATATATGTTCAGGAAGTTATGATTTCATCACTGAGTATTATAATAAATTAGTATATTATTGTGGTCTATCTGGTAAGAATAAGATTAGATGTCCTAAAGGCACATACTATGTTGTTGACTTTGGTGGATTATCAGATATTGAAAAAATATATGATTTTTTATACAATGATTCTAAAGTTTATTTAAAAAGAAAAAAAGAAACTTTTGAAAAAATTATAAGTATAACTAAAAATAAAATAAAATATAGAAAGTGAGTTGTATAAGTTATTTTGGAGGTAAGAGTTCAAAGGTCTTCCTTGAATTCATTAATAAAAATATACCTAAAGAAGGTATCAAAACATATCTTGAGCCTTTCTCCGGCTCTATGGCAACATATATGGATGATGATTCTCTTAAATTTGATAAAGTCATTTATAATGATAAAAATAGACACCAGGTTAATCTGATGTATTGTTGTTCAAAACCAGAAGAGTTTATCCAACATTTAGAGAAATTTCAATCATCTATTTTAAATACTAATGAGACTGATGCTCAGAAGAAATGGGATTTCTACAAAGGAATCTATCAGAAGTTCACTAAAAATTCATTTCTAGATGATACTAATTTTGAAATAGGAGATTTTAAAAGAGCGTGTATGTATGCCTTTTTAATTACATCGAGTTTTTCTTCGGTATATCCGCGTGGAGGAGGTTTTTCAGGATATAAAAAGGATAAAGATAGACTTAAATTAGATGTTTTAATTGATAAATTAAAGAAGAATAAATATACTTCTAAATTACAATCTATTACACAGTTTTCAAATATAGATTTTGAGGAGCTAATTAAACAAAATGATGCTGAAGATACTTATATGTATTTAGATCCGCCATATTACAAATATGATGAAAAAACTGGTGAAGATGATGCTAAAAGACTTTTTTGGTATGGAGCAGATGCTGAAAATGTTTTTGGACCAGCCTCACATAGAAGATTATTAGAACTAATTAAAACTACTAAAAGTAGATGGTCACTTTCTTATTACTACTTTCCTTTATTAGAAGAATTACTACCAAAAGATAAATATATTTGGTTACAAAAAGAAGTCTTTAGAAGTTCAGCTCAAGGTGGAAATAATCATGAGACTAAAAACAAAGATCAAGAAAAAGGAGTTGAATTACTTATTTTAAACTATGACCC
>Ga0214246_1000325_pt1 | contig 13218 bp, 17 predicted proteins | sample TroBogypolimnion_41_FD_153084 | JGI IMG/M metagenome (GOLD analysis project Ga0214246, IMG submission 153084) | Freshwater microbial communities from Trout Bog Lake, WI - 29MAY2009 hypolimnion | ecosystem: Environmental > Aquatic > Freshwater > Lake > Hypolimnion/Profundal zone | place: Trout...
CGATAGCCTTTGACAAAATGATCGAGGATCTCGTGTCCGTGATCAATGTCGCCATCTCCAAGGCGCGTAACATCATCCGGAGAAATTACATATTCTCCGCCAGCCGCAACGATTTCGACTGGGGCTCTTCCGCCGCTCGCACGAGCGCCGTATGGTTTTCCCTCGGTGTAGGGCGAGGGGGAAGCTGTGTAGGGTTGTTTCTGCTGATTGAAGTAAGGTGACGAACTAAACATGCGCCGGGCGATTTTAAACCCTGCCATCGTGTTTCCTTCGCCCATGGACGAGATGATGTCGGCCGGGATAACATACGACCCCGATTCAACGTTCATCGGCAGATGGTCGGTGCGCCCTGCGACCGGGGAATGGATCGGGCCTTCATGGACCATGTGGCGGACAGGCTGATCCGAATGGACGTAGGACATGTCGCCTTTGTCATAGCTCATGTCAGCGAATGGGCCACCTTCGGCTTTTGCCGTCCGAGCAGAAACTTTAAATGCTTCAGCGGTCGATGCGCCTTTTTGGCCAGGCTTCCGCATATGTTCTTTCGAGCCATGGGCGATGCGCTGTTGCTTCGCGTGTATGTTCGCGTACAATCCGCCACCAGTCGCTTTCGTGTGACGGGCGGTGTTAAGCGCCGCAGCGATTGCTTGATCGCGAGGGTGACCCGCATGAATCATCTCGCTAATGTTGTGGCTGATCGTCTTTTGTGATTTACCGTGGGCTAATGGCATGACAACCTCAAGTGTAAGATACGGACGCCGTCGGCGTTCCAGTTTTGACGACCAACCCTGTTGCAAACGGTAATTGAAGCTGAATTACGCCGTAATTAGTTCCTGCAACAACACAAATTTCATTACCAGTTGTGTTTGCGGTATTATTTGTATCATAAAACGTCACAATATCGCCTGTTGTGATAATGCTAACCGTGGCAAGCCACCCCGCACTAGATTTAACAAGCTGTGTTGTTGATGCGGCGATTTTCTTGGTGCTATTTGTACCAGCGAGGCGATTTAATCCATTGACGTAAGCATTTATTGCTTGAACGCCGTTTTTTTGAGTGGTTAGGATATCGTCTAAGGATGCCATAGTTAGAACTTTCCATCCAATTGAAACCGATAACGGAACGCGCCAATACGGAAAAACGCATTAAGCTGTCCGTTTGCGCTTGTTCCGTCAGGTGAAGTTGAAACAGCGATTGACAAAAGACGGTTGCGAATACGGGTTGAAATATATTCCGTACTTTGCGTCACTGTGTAAGGCCCATATTGTGTGGGCGTATCGCCGGGATAATTTGTGCCGTAAAACGTAACATAAAGCGTTGCAGGAGTTGTTGTTCCACCTGTTCCGCCGCCAGCCGTTGTCCATTTGAAATCAGGCCAAATCTGATCAACAAAAATAAGATTATCCGCCTCATTCAATTGAATGTAACCTGTTTGGAAAGACGTAACCATCGGCAATGAACCAGCGTTGTAGCCTTGTTCGTGCTGATAGATGACGCCCTTTGAATCTGCTCCAATAGGCGTACCAAGCACCGATTGATCAGTCCACGCAGTACGGTCTAGCGTTCCATAATCCCATTGTTGGGTATTAACATTAAACTTTACATAGCTGTCATTGTAGGTTGCATTTGTAGAAGGATAATACCAAGTCACTTCTCCAAACACGGAGTTGGTGGCGCACCGAATTAATTGATACTGAGTTGTATTGATATTTTGAAACACTTTGTCCCAAACGGGGCACGGAATGGTTTGTGGACCACCAGATGATAGCATCATAAATTTTTGAGGTGACATCCAATAAGTAATGCCATTCATAAGACCGACTGCTTTTTTGGCAATCAAACCCGAACCGTCGGAAATTTTGTTGAACCCATAGACATTTGGCAAACCAATGTACTGCATTGCCCAAACAGCCAAGTCGGTCCAAATTAATGCCTGTTGTGGGCCTTGAATGGCTCCGACAATTAAAGACCCTTCAGGAATACGGTATGAACCTGCTTGGTTATTTGCCGATGCTATCCATGTTGTGGCATCTCCCGCATCTGACCACCTAATAAGAAGAGGGTCCTGAATACCTGTAGCGGTTGAACCATAAGCCACAATTTGCCGCGCTGGCATAGCGACAAAAATGCCTTGATTAACAAGCGGAGCAGTTGAAAGTAAATATGCTGTCGATGACCCAGTCGAAGGAGACCAATAATAAATCGGACCACCGGAAGTCGATGTCAATTGAGGACATGCTACAAGAATTTCGCCAAAATTATTAATCGTCCAATCAACTGACGTTATTGTGTTCGTCGGGCTAACTCCAAGAGCAAGTCCAGAACCATAACCGCCATAACCATATTGCCCAGTTCCATATCCACTGCTGCCGTATAAAGAAGCGATGTTAAAATAATAAACAAAATGCGCGTAACCATTATTCATAGTTACAGTATTTGTTCCTGTAGCAGCTGCTGAAACAGTTATTTGATATTGCGTTGAAGAGACGTTTGAAACAATGTAATTTCCGTAAACAGAATTACCATAAGCATTCGTTGCATAAGTAAAAGCCGCAACCTGTCCATTAATGTATGGATGATTATTTTCTGTGACTGTTACATAATTAAAATTTTGCGTGAACAAAAACGTCGGCAATGTTGCCGCAGCAGTTGTTGTAGAAGCGTTTAATGAGGCTGTTATCGTATAAACATTATAATACGTGCCTGTAATTATACCTGTTATGGTATAAGCGCCGCTTAAAAGTAAATTTGAAATGCTGATTGGCGTTTGAATGTTGACGGTATAGCCAACTTGCATTTGCATTTGGGTAGTTGTCGAACTGTATTGTGTTCCACTCCCTGAACCCGAAAAAGTAACCGCGCTACCGTTTAATGTCGTAGAAATTTGGTACGTCGTCAAAGTTGGATTGATGACGTAATAAGCGGTATTTGCACTGACACCAGAAGGCAACGATCCTCCAGTAAAAATAACCCGAGCTGTTGCAGCGGGGACAATTCCTGCAACTCCCGATCCTTGAGTGCCGACGGTAATAACGCTGTTGTTAAATGTGACGGATTGAACGCCTGTTCCAAAATCGTAAATTGTGACCGTTGGCGAATTTTGAGTAACATACGCTACAGGATTTGTGACAACCGTTTGCGTACCACCTTGAGAACCAGTGGTGACTACCGCTGTTCCGCCTATTGAAGTTGAAATTTGAAAAGTCGTCGCGCCAGCATTGATGACAAAATAAACAGTTCCTGCTGTTATTCCAGTTGGCAATGTTCCAGTTGTGGTGAAAACAACAGGTGTACCATTTGAAGGAACTGTTGTTGCGGGAGTTATGACCGCAGGACTGGCGATTGAAATCGTTGCTGTTTGACTTGTACCAACAAGAGAATCTCCTGCAATTGTTTCAGGAGTAATTGTATTAAGCGTGTTTTTCTGGTTTTGATTGATATAAAAAAGGCCCGTATTTGTTCCAATTGCCAATCGAGCATTGGCACTCAAATCTTCCCAAGGGCGCAATTCTGTGACGTTGCCACTTCCGCCGCTACCAGTAAAAGTTAAATTTGTCCAAGATTGCCAACCGCCAAGTTTTTGAACCAGACCTTTTCCATTTCGATCCGGAATAAATCGAACGAGTTGAGATGATGAAAAAGCAGCTTGGTTAAGAGCAGGAGTTTCGTTTGTATCGATCCCAGGAATCAGCGTCATGGTTGCGTGTGGCATAGGTTACCTCGAAGGAGTTGCCACAACAGCAGGTGAATAAGAAGTCCAACCACCCGCTTGGAACTTTTTGCGAGCTTCTTCAACGATTGCACTTTTCAACAATAAATCATATTGGCTTTCATAACTTTGCGCCATTGCTGGATCATCAGCTTGGCGACCAAAATTGCGTTGATAGGCGCTGAGGTAAATCATCGATGCCATGATCAAAAGATCTGGTAAATTTTGGCTTATAAATGTATAAGTCGTGTCGGCCGAACCCGAAACTGCATAGTTATAAAGCGTTGGTTGACGAGAAGTTCCTGTTATAGTGAACGTATATGTTCCACTTGCAGAGGTCCATGGGCCAAAAATAATATTTTGGTTTGCATCTGCAGAAGACGTGCTTGTCAACTGATTATTTCCATAAACTGCAAAATATTGCGGCGTTCCAGTAGAGGCATTTGTTGCATAAACATTTTGCAAAAAACTTTTTGCCACTGGCGTCAAAACAACCACGTTGTTGCTTGGATCAGTAACCGTTATCGTTTGAAGCGTAACAAACTCTTGAACCGGGAGCGAAAATTGATTTGTCGAGGTCGCCGAAACGGTTGTCGTTTGCTGATTTTGTGTCGCGAGAAAATCGAGATCGCGTTGAATGCGAAGCTCGGCGTAATTCAACATCTGCGGAATAATGGCTTGAAATGATGTATCAGATGAAGTAACAAGGCTATTCGGAGAAGTTCCGGTCGTAACGAGCGTTTGTTGCAAAATTGCCATAGTCGCAATCTGCGTCACGTAAAGGTTGTACGAAAGAGCCGTTGTTGCCGTGGTCATCTTTTAACCCCTATCCGGCCATCTTGGCAGAAATTTCTTTTACAAATGCAACCCGGTTGCTCCAGCCATGGCCATCATGAGACCAACCCGGCAAAGATTGCAAAAAGGCAAGCCTATTATCGCAGATTTGCGCCGATAAGTCAATGGGACTGATTGACTGAACCGCTGCTAATGTGGCAGGACCAATGGCTCCATCCTGAGTTACCCCGCAACAAGCCTGAAGAACTTTCACTGCTCGCCCATCGCCTGAATTCACTTCAAAATCAAACACCGCATAATCAACTCCCAAAGGGAGGTCATCGCCGTGATTTTTATCCCAGTATTGGGTTTTGTAAAATGGCATAACAAGATCAGGCGTCAGTCCGCGCATTGTCTCCTCATCGACCTCATGGCCGACATAAGATTCCCATGCTCGCTTCGTAACACCGAGATTCGTCATTCCGCCCGGATCGAGCGGATCATTAACGTATCCGCCTTCTTCTTTCAAAACGAGCGCAAAACATTGAGCAAAATTACTCGCAGCCATTATTTTTCTCCGCAGAATTGTTTCCACTTATCGTCGTGGGCGAGAATCTCGCTGGCGGTTGGGGTCGAAAGTTTGTCGGCTTTGCGAACAAAAATAGGTTTTACCCAATCGCAAGAAGTGTCGACGATTTTTGTTTCGGGCTTCATGCAGGCAGAAAGGAAACTAACCATCAAAACGACGGTAAATAACTTACTTACTTTCATGGCTGGCTCCATTGCTTAGCGAGAGTGTCTTGAGGGGCAGGATCTTTCGCGACGGATTGATCCATGGCAGCTGCCTCTGCATCGACTTTCTGTTCATGCTGAATTGCGATGGCCTCCTCGCGAGCTTGCTCTGTTTCGGCGCCAATGCTTTTTTCGCGATTTGCCCAATAGGCATATCCCGCAACGAGCGCAAGCAAAATAAGAAAACGTTGTACCCAAGGATTAAGAAACAGGAGGAACATTTCCCGGCTCCGTTTTTGATTTTAATGAAAGCGCACCGCCGCCGCCAGCGAGAATTGCTGAAGCACCAATGGCCCAATTTTGGGGATCAAAATTGCCATGAGCGACAGCATGATATGCACTGACTGCGCAATAGACGACAGACATTTTGGCCCAAAGAATTCGGCCGATGTCCCATGTTTCGTTGTCCACACCTGTGAACAGATGCTTTAATGCTTTTAACATCACTTCACCGTAAATAAAAGAATGACGCCGATCGCGCCAATACCAAACACCAAAAATCCGATAATGCTACTTATCATGATCAGATCTTGTTGCATCTCTTGCTGCTGTTTTAATGCGGCCGCAGTTTCCCTTGCCGCATCTTTCCGCATTTCAATAACTTGCCTTTGAATTCCGTCCCATGCTGCGGCTCCATAGGTCGAAACGAACATATTTTTTACTTCAGCGGCCATCTTCTGGGCTTTAGCTTTTGCGGCGTATAGTTTGACGGCTTCGGCCTCAAAATCAGCCTTAGATTGGAACAGCTTTTTCTTGCGAGGAGCCGAAGTCAACTGAACGACCTGCGCCACACGAACAAACAATGCACCGACTTTATCGGCAGTATCCATCACGTCCTGACCGGCATCGACGGCTGACTTGATCGTGTTATATAAAGCCGTCGCGCCAGCGATCAGGGTGAACGGATCCAATTACGTCCCCCTAATCAGATAGCCGTTAAATAGCGCATTATTGGCGTTTGCACCACCGCCGGATGTTGTGCCGTTAATCGTAACGCCGCCACCAGAAGACGGTAACGTAATATTGACCGTACTAGACGATGGTTCTTGAATGTTCGTAGTTTTGAGTGTTGCGGTCATAATTTAATCTCACTCATAAAGGATGTTGATGGAGCCAGCGTCAAAAGTGTCAGTGCCGTTGACTGATGTGATGCGAACGCGGTCAAGAGTACCAGAAAGAGTTACGTTCCCAGTAGTTGTCATCATATAAAGACTGCTTGAATTTACTGTGCAATTTCCAGCGGCTACCCAAATATTTGACCCAAGCGTAGCAATTGTCGTAAGGCCCCCTAAAACATCAGCAGCGCCAGACATATTAAAACCAAAGCCAGTAGTATATGCAACACCGTTTACACCAGATACTGAAGCCCTTGTAGAGCCACTGGTATATCCACTTGTAGTAGGTGAACCAGCGCCAAGTTGTATTAAGATTTGGCTTGATCCGCTCAAACTGACGCCATTAAACATTACCGTAATGCGCTTTACCCAAGACGGTATAGCTGTAAAGTCAATGCTTGTTCCAGACGTAGACGCTTGCGACGTCCCCGACACAATATTCGTAGACACGCCCTGCACCGCAGCCGTACCCGTTCCTGCGGGAAGGGTAACCGTATTCGTCCCCGCAACCGATGCTGCTTGAACCAAGATCGTGCCAGACGTGGAACCTGTAAAGGTTGTCCCCGGTGTGGTTTCGCCAGTAGCGCCATTGATTGTTACGGTCATGGGTTATCTCACTCGTAAAGGATGTTGATTGAGCCAGCAGTAAAAGTATCAGTGCCGTTAGCCGCTTGAATTTTAATTTGTGTCAATGCAGAAGACAAAGAAACGCTGCCACCACCAAACTGGGCCGCAGTGGTGGAATATGATCCTGTATGGCTACTTATCCAAACATTATTAGATACGTTATTTAATACCATAACAGTATTTATTGTATTGGTGCCACTGGAGTTAAATATGGCAAATGCCGTTGTTGCACTTACGCCACCCGTAGTTGATGAATTTGAAACACCGATTCCAGTAGACGTATAACCAGTTGTTACAAAACCACCGCTTGTTCCAAGAACAATGTAAGGATTAGTTGGGCCAGAAACGCCTTGAAGCATAATCGTAATACGCTTTACCCAAGACGGAATACCCGTAAATGTGATAGCCGTACCAGACGTAGATGCTTGCGACGTACCTTGGACAATATTCGTAGACACACCCTGCACCGCAGCAGTACCCGTTCCTGCGGGAAGGGTAATTGTGCCCGACGCTGTGGCGGATGCTGCAAGTGTCGTTGTGCCGGATGATGAACCTTTGAGCGGAAGTCCGCTGCTCGCCACACCATTGATTGCAACGCCACCAGAAGAGTCAAGCGTAATATTTGCAACGCTGGAGGACGGCTCTTGGATAATAGTAGTTTTGAGTGTTGCGGTCATAATTTAATCTCACTCATAAAGGATGTTGATTGTGCCAGCAGTAAAAGTGTCAGTTCCGTTAACAGTTGTTACACGGACTCTATCTAATACTCCAGAGAGTGTGACAGTCCCACCACTTAATTCTGTAGTGGTCGTTGATGTATTGTTTGCCAATATGCCTGATGCGACATAAGAAAAACCTGTAACAAGAGATATGACCATTTGACCTTGAAAGGTATTAGCAGAAACATTGACTGCTGTTGCTAGAAATCCAGCGGTTGAATTTGCGGCTGATGCTCCAACACCTGCATTACCCAAATATCCCGTACTGGTGATTGAGCCAGAACCTATTTGAACAAGAAAATTTGATGTCCCAGAACTTGATATATTAAAAAACATAACCGTAATACGTTTTGCCCAAGAAGGAATACCAGTAAACGTAATAGCTGTGCCAGACGTAGATGCCTGTGCTGTGCCGGACACAATATTTGTAGAAACACCTTGCACCGCAGCCGTGCCAACGCCGGAGGGAATAGTCACCTGACCGCTTCCCGCTATTGCTGGAACCAATATCTGTACTGAGCCGCTTGTGTCGCCGTTAAGGGTAATGGATGACATGACTATCTCATTCGTACATAATGTTAATGTTGCCAGCGGTGAATGTACCTGCTGCACCAACCGTTGTGATGTTTACGCGGTCAAGAGAACTTCCAAGTGCAATGTATCCGCTTGTATAAAATGAACCGGGTTGCCCCCCACCTTGACTACCAAGGAAGCTGCTGCATACCCATGTATTCCCAGTAATAAGATTGAATACTAATGAGCCGTAAACAACTTCGGTCGTAAGACCACCGTAAGGAATTTGAAATCCATTGGTGGCAGTTGTGTTGGAAAGGCTTGTAGTGGCATAACCATAAGTACAAACGTATCCACTTGTGACAATGGAACCATTCCCAAGCTGGATTAATTTATTAGCGGAGCCGTTTTGACTGACCCCTTGAAACATTACCGTGACACGTTTTGCGTATGATGGAATACCTGTAAATAAAATTGCCGTACCCGATGTGGTAGCCTGAGCCGTACCGCTTACAATATTCGTAGATAACCCCTGCACCGCAGCCGTTCCAGAACCTGATGGAACCGTTATCGTTCCGCTTGAAGAGGCTAAAACTGTTCCCGTCACCGCAGGAAGCGTGAGCGTATTCGTCCCAGCTACCGCCGTTGGCGCAAGCGTGATTTGGCCGGATGTTGAACCCTGAAGCGTAAGATTGCCCATATCACACCACCGTCCATGTTGAAGTTGATGGAATCGTTACAGTAGCGCCCGACGCAATCGTCACTGGTCCAAACGTACCAGCGTTATCTGCAGAAGGGATTGTGTAACTATTATTCACCGTTTGACCGTTTAAATAAAAAATTGCATCACCACCGGATCCAGTTGCTCCGCCACCGACGTTACTGGCAAGATACATATTAACGCCGTCTGTGTAGACATATGAAATTGTTCCAGCGGCTAATTGAATACCCGCCGTTCCACTGCCAACAACCGTGAGCGTAACCGTTTGAGTATTTTGGTTTGTCGATGAAATATTATTGGCAACAATATAAGATCCGCCATATCCTGAAGGAATTGAAATTGTGGCGTTTGTCGTCATCACCCCAGTGGCTGTTATTGTCCACTGTTGGGCAACATACCATTGCGGCGCGGTAAGCGTTGTTGGAGGTGATGTTATTGTAATGGCTGTCGGCGTGGAAAGCGTTTGAGATCCACCTGTTCCAACGGAAATGGCAAAAGACGAACCAAACAAATAATCCAACGCGCTGATATTAATATTAAGCGGCGTATTCCAATTCGTATCGCCATACGCTGGTTCTTCAAGAAGTTTATTGTTGGTAATCGCATTGGTCATGGTTATTTATCCACTTTATTGTCGAGTTTATCGAATATTTTGGTCAACATCGACTCGATGCGGTTCAAATGCGAGGCTAAATCGTCTTTCGCAACATATTTTTCAGCAAAAGACGTTTCTCTTTGGGCAATAGATACCTTCAAGTCACTGATCTGAGCCTGATTGGATTTGATTGCCTCTTCTTTTTGGCGATACAAATAACCAAAAATCGTCGTCACGATTGTGATGAACGCTGTCAGGCCAATATTTGCTAAAGTTTGCAAGTCCATAATCAGCCCCACGGATTTGGTAATATGGTTGGCGTATAATAGTTGTTAGCGATTTGTTGAGCAACGTCATTTTGAGTTGCGGTTACCTGAGCTGCACCAAGGCTTGCTTTTACCCAACCGACGACTTGATCTTCGGTTAGATCCGCGTATGGCGTGTATGGGGCCGCTGGATCAAGTTTAACATTAGTCGAGCCAACAATCGCGTCTGTATATGTGCCATCTGTGCCATTGCATGCCCAGTTTACTTGGAACACAACATCCGTCAAACCCTCTGCTTGAGGGTAAGACACCATGTTATTAACGATCCAAGTGTAAGTATTAGCCATGATTACGACCAGTTTCCTACGGTTACGTTGGTGGTGCTGTTTGTTCCGCTAAATGGCGAAACTTTGAAGAATGAACCGATACCCACAACTGCCGCAGAAGCAACCGTTTGGCTGAATTGCGGGATGACCGTACCTGTAACAGTCACGTTAAGAACGCCCCTGATCCACATATAAGCAGTTGTGGTGGCACTTGTTGGCGTAATAGCGGCATTGGCTGTGGTGTTGAAGCTGGTAGATGCTGTAGCCGCCGTACCTGCCGCCACACGCGCACCTGTCGCTTGCCAATATTGCGTGTATGTTGCTCCACCCGCCAAAGCAAAACCAAATGTACCAGTCGCCGCCAACGTAGAAAGAGTAACGTAGCACTCAAATTGATACGTTCCGACAGGAAGCGTAACCGCACCGTTTGTTGTATTGTTAAATAGTTTTTGAACGCCCGTGGCGCTTGTAAGCGTGTATGCCGTATTCAACACAACAACTTGTTCCGCAGCAACCGTAGAGCGAGTGCTTGCGGCAGGGCTGAAATACTGAACAGAACCGTCGTATTCAATCGCACCCGCCGCAGCGGTGGTCAGGTTTGTGCCGGATGTTAATTGAATTGGAGCAATTGCGTTTGTGCCAGCGGCTGTATTTACAAATGCCGCTGTAGAGTTTGCCTTACCTGCACCAACAAAAGTAAAGCTACCAGCCGCACGGGTTGTGCCGCCAATGGTCATATTATCAATTGTGCCAGTAATAAGAGGTGAAATTATAACCTGCCCAGAAGTAGAAAGGTTGGCGCTATTGATAGCTGTCAAAACAGTAAACGCGCCAGTTGAGGCGGTCGTCGCACCAATCGACATATTGTTGATCGAACCGGCAGTACCAGATGAAATCGTGATCGTGCCAGCACCTGTCGTGGTGTAAGACTGGTTGTTGGTTGTCGTCTGGAATGTAATTGCGCCAATTGCGTTGATCGAACCTGCAACGCCAACCGTGGTTGTGCCTACACCGAGCGCACCGGCCATATAGTTGTTGGCTGTGCCGCTCATATACAAATTCCAGCGGTTCGCGCCGGATGCAAGGCTTCCTAAGAAACCATATGCATTGGTGACAGTCGCCGCACCTTGCGTTCCAATGGTGAATTCCGCTTGGAACCCAATCTGGGTTGTTATTGTTGAACCAGCGCCACCGACTGAAGGAGAAGCATAAAAATGAGCGGTTGTTCCAGTTGTAAATGAAGCTGCGGCGGACGATATAAGGCTTTGGATACCAGCGGCAAATGTCGTCACACCAGATTGAACAATACCAGCAAGGCTAACAGCGGCGGCGGCGACACCTCCAGTGATATTAGCACCAATTGAAAGGTTGCTTGCGGTTAAATTTATTGAACCGATGCCAAAGTTGCCAGCCATGTAATTGTTGGCTGTGCCGCCCATGTACAGGTTCCAGCAGTTTGTTGCCGCAGCAATTGCACCGTAAAACCCATAAGCATTGCTAATAGTTGCCGCACCTTGAGTGCCGAGGGTGGCGTTGGCCAAAAAACCATATTGGTTTGTAATTGTTGAACCAGCGCCGCCAGCGGCGGGGGTTGCTTGAAAATGTGTAACAGAAGTAGTTGTAAATGATCCTGCGGCAAGTGAAATATTAGAATAATATGACGACGCAAGCGCAGTTACGCCAGATTGAATGACCCCAGTGTTTGAATGTGCATATGCCGTCGTAGCGCCAGTAATCTGGGCATTGGTAACCAAATTTACGCCAGTTGTCGTGCCAGATGGGCCGATGCTGACGTTGCCGCTGCCGTCGATACGCATACGCTCTGTACCACTTTGTTGCCAAATAAATTGGTTGTAAGGTGATGCTTGCGTAGCGTTTTGAATATAATAACCTGTAGAGTTATCTCTACCTATGTCAAAACCATTTGATGTTGCACCAAATCTAATTGTTGCACTTGCTGTGCCATTACCTATTTGCAAGGGGACTGCTGGCGAACTATTGCCAATACCTACGTTTCCTGACGTATCCAGCCGCATTTTTTCAGCGCCGCTGGTATAGAAGGTCATTGGAGCATATGAAGCAGAGACAGAAGCAACTCCAGAATTGATCCGCATCTCTCCTGTTCTTGCTTGAACACTAGCAATTATTGCCGTTGATGTTCCGCTGGTATCTGAACTAGATAATGAGCCAAAATAAGACAGCGTTCCAGTTCCATTTGGTATGGAAAGAACCGATGTATTACCGTTTGTTGTATTAGATTGAAATGCAAATAAATTGGCAAGTGTGGCATTGCTAAAATCAGCAAGGAAACGGGAGCCAGTGCCAGTAAAAGTGATATTTCCACTGTCAGTGATTGAAGGTGAAGTGACGGATGTAGAGAAGGTGGCAGCACCAGTAGCATCGATCAAAAGACGCTGTGTGCTGTTCGTGCTGAGAGCGATCTGGTTCGTCGCAGGGCTGTAGATGCCAGCGGCGGTTGGTGTAGTCCCAAACGCCACAGAGACCACGCCTGCGGTCGCTGCAACGGGCGTAAGGCCCGTCGTGCCAAAGGCAACGCTATCGACGCCTGCCGATACAGGGATCGTTGGTTGCCAAGATGGGGCAGACCCAGCCGAGGCCACCAAAACATAGTTCGAACCCGTAGGAGGAGTCACAGTGCCGACAGGATTCGTCCCGTTTCCAAACATCAGGCCATATTGGGTCAGCGTCGTATCGCCTGTTCCACCAATGGAAACAGGAAACGGAAGGGTGCTCACGCCTTTTGAAAGAGCAGCAATCTGACCGGTTGTAATCTGTACGGACGTGCTGGATTGAACACCAAGAAGTGGTTCAGTTCCATTCAAACCGGTTACCGTGGGCAGATTGGTTAAGGTAATGTTCGCCATTCTCAGACCCCAGTAATCGGTATTTGATTGTAATTGTAAGGCAAGCCAACCAACGCTGTAACCATCAAGCTCGTGCTCGTCAAAAGCGGATTGGAGCTCGTCGGTACGGCCGAGTTGACCTGATAAGTGAAGAAAAGCGGATTCGACACCGTCACACTATACATGCCGTCTGCCG
>Ga0214246_1000335_pt1 | contig 13003 bp, 17 predicted proteins | sample TroBogypolimnion_41_FD_153084 | JGI IMG/M metagenome (GOLD analysis project Ga0214246, IMG submission 153084) | Freshwater microbial communities from Trout Bog Lake, WI - 29MAY2009 hypolimnion | ecosystem: Environmental > Aquatic > Freshwater > Lake > Hypolimnion/Profundal zone | place: Trout...
TTTTAGGGTATCGCCATCGAAATAAACGTCCTGCCCGATAACGCCCTGTACGCCCTTTTGCTCTGAAGGAGTCAATCCTTCGTCTTCGCTTCCAAGCATAACGTGATTGTCAATCCAAGGGATCAATTTGAATGAATCTATACAGTCAGTGGAGCTAAGCTCCTCGGCTGGACGATAAACCATGTAAACCCTGTCTTGATCGCATTCAGGGGAAATTGATCTGCCTGAATAAGGGAATACCCCGACCATTGAAAGAGGGTTGTCTTTTACTTCAAACCATCCGTTTGTATCGTATTCACGTTTATCCATAGCAGAAGCGTTAGCTTCAGCAGCTTCCGCAATCTTTTCCTCGTCTCCGTCAATTTTCGGAAATATGGGCTCAGGAGCGTCCTCAATGGTTGCCCATACGAATTCGCTATGCTCATCATTGAGCTCAGGCTTAAATTCGCCATCATTGCAGCCAAATAGACGCACTTTGCCTTCTGAATAGATCAACTGAAGACCTGTCTCAGGGACGTGCATGATCTCCTCACGAGACTCACGAATTGCGCCTTCAATGGCTGATTCGCCTTCCTCAACATGACCACCGGGAAAACCCCAAGTATCGTCCTTGGTGCGCTTCATCCATAGGATCTTGTCATCGTCCGTATATACAATAAAAGCCACGATTTTTGAATCGGGCTCTTCTTTTAAATCCCGTTTATGGGATTGCTTCATTTCCTCGGTTTCCACCTCATCAACGCCATGAGACTTACGGGCATTGGAATAGGCAGCAGCCATAGCTTGCTTAGGATCATGCCCAGCTTTAATCATTTCACGAATATTTTCCTGAATGACCTCTTTTGAATAACCTTCTTTTAACGGCATTAGCAAATTCTCCCTGTCTGAGTAGGAATGTCTGTCACGTTCAATAAAACAGTGGCTTCCCTAGTGTTTCCCTCAGTTGTCGTAAATAATGCTCTTATTGTATAGAGTTGGTTGATTTGTGGGGCAGGAATTACGCCTTCTGAAATTTGAACTGAAATCACTTTGCCAGCAGCAGCAATTTGTTTATCAGGGAACGTGATTGGCTCAGGATTAATGGCTGGACCAATCATTACAAGACCGGGCTGATCCGCAGTCACCGAAGTAATACTGCTAATAGTCTCCAAAGTATCAAGAATATAGGTGCAATCAATATCGTAATAGATTGATTCGGAGGTCCGTTTTTCTAAAATGTAACTATTCATGAGCTTGCCAATAATCCTGTCTTGGTGAAACGTGCCAATAATCCTGTCTTTGAGCTACCTGCCAATTTGTCGGTCTTGGTGAGACGTGCCAAACTTTATCCGATCTTTGGAAAATAGGAGCGCAAATATAAACGTCTACTGCATTGCCCGATTCTACTACTGCGACTATGACATAGTTCTTTGCATTAGTCGAATCTTGAGCCAGCGCAGCTTCGTCAATGTTTAACGAAGCCAGCATTACCTGACTAATAATATCTTCAGCTAGTCCAGCTTCTGAAACATTGACCGGAGCGATCATATTTCCGACTACTAGATCCTGAGCATTTCCAGCTTCTGCCATTTGGACATAAGCCGTCATTGATTCTGTGGCAGCGTCCGAGGCTAATCCTGACTCAGCTACAGACAGCAACGCAATCATGTTTTGAGTTTCAACGTCTATTGCAGTTGCCGTCTCAATTACGGTCAAATAAGCCGTTACGTTTTGAGATACGCTATCTTGAGCATTGGCAGCTTCAGTCACTGTTACCGATGCAATCATGTTTTCAGACTGAACAGATTGAGCGTTTGCAGACTCAGATATGCTGATTGGAGCCGTCATATTCTCAGATTGGGCATCTAAGGCATTAGCGAGCTCATTTACGGAGATTGGAGCAGACATCGTTTCAGACTGCGTATTTGTAGCATTAGCAGCCTCCGAAATGATTACGGGAGCTGTCGCATTCTCAGAAACGGTATCTACCGCATTCCCAGCCTCTGATACTGTTGTCGCTGCAGTCATGTTTTCTGAAACAACGTCAACAGCATTCCCAGTCTCGGCTATTGCCACTGGAGCAGACATTGTTTCTGACTGAGAATCTGCTGCGTTTGCAGACTCATTAATAGTTACTGGAGAAGTTGTATTTTCAGATACTGTGTCAACTGCAGATCCTGATTCAGAGATTACTCCCTGAGCCGTCATGTTTTCTGAAACGGTATCCGTTGCAGATCCGGCTTCCACAATATTGATAGGAGCCGTCATGTTTTCTGAAACGGTATCGGCTGCATTGGCTGCTTCTGAAACCGTATTCGGAGCCGACATTGTTTCAGATTGAGAATCTACGGCATTGCCAGCTTCTGTTACTGTGACCGGAGTAGTTGTATTTTCACTTACCGTATCAACTGCAGAGGCAGCTTCACTTATCGCAGCCGTTGCAGTCATGTTTTCGGAAACGGTATCAACTGCCGATCCGGTCTCTGAGACCGTTACGGGAGCTGCCATAGTCTCAGATTGAGTATTCTGAGCGTTTGCAGCCTCTGTTATGTTTTGAGGGGCAGTTGTTGCTTGAGATACGGTATCAACAGCGTTGGCAGACTCAGCAACGGTTGAATAAACAAGAACCAGTACGGATTGAGAGTCTTGTGAATTCCCTGACTCAGAAATCGTGACCACATAGGTCGTAATCGTGCTGTATAGCCCCGATATTGGCGCACCCGAAAATGGATAGCTACCAAACAATTAAGCACCTACAGGACTGTTTAGGACCCACGAAAGTGTAGATTCATCCCAATAGTAAACCTTCCCATCATCGGGATAAGGGACTGGAGCTTGCCAAAGCCATGTTGGGGCAGATATTGTCCAGCTTGGGTATGGCTGCGGAGCGTAAAAGACATCATTTACTGAGTCATAGGTGTAACCAATACCAGCATAGTTTGCTCGAAGTGCGACACCACCATCCGGTTGACCGTTAGGACCGTAATGAATACCGCCTTTTGTGTTGTATGACGTTTGAAGCCAAGCACCCGGAGACGTATCAATAAAAGTGTTGAAAAAGCTGTCTTCTGCTGAAATCACATTTATGACAAGCCCATTCAAAACTTTAGCGTAATAACTCATTGCGATTCCTTAGAAAGTAATAGTGCCTGAGCCAGTAAAAGTAAATATGTAATTACCGCCAGTGTTGCTTTGTGAATATGTACCGGTAGCAGTTGCCAACTTATATGAGTTTGGATAAGAAATAATCACAACACCTGAACCGCCAGCTCCCGGACCCGGACTTGGATTTCGTCCACCACCACCGCCACCGCCAGTATTTGCAGCACCGTTAACGCCCGGAGATCCACTATAAGCTCCATAACCTCCACCACCATTACCACCAGCACCTGCACCGGGACCGGAACGATCAATGGTTGTATCGCCACCACCGCCACCGCCAGCGTAATATACAGACGAGCCGGAAATTGAATAAGCTAAACCAACACCGCCAGTTTCAGGAGAGGGACCTGAACCAGCACTACCAGCACCACCGCCACCACCGCAAGCACGAGGGTTATCTGTTGCGCCATAGGATCCACCACCGCCATTTCCTTGACCGGAAGTGCCTGATCCTCCACTTGGACCAGTGCTAATATAGTTCATTCCAGCACCACCACCTGATCCACCGTTTGATCCGGTTACGCCTTGAGCACCACCGCCACCACCACCGATTGCAGTCAATCCACCAAAAGATGAATTAGCACCGTTATTCTGTCCAGCAGCACCACCTGCACCTACGGTAACGGTATACGAGCTTTGTGGGATTACGCCTACAGAAGTGGAGTAGACAAGACCGCCAGCACCACCACCACCGCCACCACCCGAGCCACCACCGCCACCACCGCCAGCTACGATTAAAGCAGTGACAGCAGGAACTGACAAAGCAGACCAAATAGCAGGAGAAGACGGTCCTTGAGAAGTTAATACCTGTCCCGAAGTGCCTGTGCTTCCGTTTGCTGAAATTGCGCCAGTAAATAAAGGAGTAGCAATCGTTGGAGAAGTACCCAATACGCTTGCGCCTGATCCTGTTGTAGTTGTTGCCCCAGTACCGCCCTGAGAAATCGCCAAAGTGCCAGTTATATTTGCAGCAGTGCCAGTCGTGTTTTGATTCAGTGTAGGGATGTCAGCAGCTACGATTGCTCTAAATGTAGGAACTCCAGCAGATCCGTTAGGAGCAGCCAAAAAGGTATTTGCAGTTTGACTTGAAAAGTTTGATGGAGTAACCGCTAAAGTGCCACCTAGGGTCAAAGATCCCGATGTCGTAACGGTTCCGCTTAAAGTCAATCCTGATACAGTGCCAGTACCGCTTACGCTAGTGACTGTGCCAGTGTAATCAGTACCCCATGCAGGAACACCTCCGACCACTCTTAAAATTGTGCCTGTGGCTCCAATTCCTAGTTTTGACCAAGTATTTGTGGCAGATCCGTAAAGCAGATCGCCAATAGTGACTGTTGATTGACCTGTACCGCCATAAGTTGCGCCAATTAAACTACCTTGCCATACGCCAGTGCCGATTGTGCCAACAGAGGTAAGACTTGACGAAACGATTGCAGCAGGTAAAGCCGTTCCCGCCAAGTTAGCGGCAGGGAAGCCAGTTGTATTTGTAAGCGTACCGCTTGAAGGAGTGCCAAGAGCTCCGTTGAATGTAATAGGAGCACCTGCAGAGCCAATAGCGATAGCTAAAGCTGAAGCAACTCCAGTGCCTAGACCACTAATTGCAGTGCTAATCGGAACACCAGTAAAGTTAGTTCCGGTCAATGTTGGGGTGCTGCTCCAAGAAACTGCTCCAGTAGATCCTGCGCTAACTGGGACTTGACCAGCAGTTCCGTATCCAGTAGTCCCGCTTAATGCTGGAGTAGCTCCTAAATTAGTGGAAAACCCTAATGCTCCTGAAGCGTTGATAACGTGAGCAGATTGACCTGAAGATCCCCAAGCAAAATATGATTTAAAACCATTGCCCGAGCCAAAAGTTATATCCCCATCATGACCGGAAAAATAAATTCCGTTATTGATAGAGTAAAAATCTGTGGGAGTTCCTGAACTATATACCGATGAGTTCATTCCAAACTCACCGTAATAACTTGAATCAGTTCCTAAGTCATTGCTTAAAACGTAATTAGCTGAAGCTCCAGCAGTTCCGCTTTTGTTTTGCAAAAGAGACTGAAGATAACTTCCTGAAACACTTGCGCCAACAGAAAAGCCAGTGTTTGACGCATTAAAACTAAGATTTGGAGTCGTGTTAGTTGTTGAAGTTGTCAACAATACTGGGACAGATACGGTCCCAGTTGAATCTTGAAATACTGCTTTATTAGCTGGGTAATCGACCCATACGTCCTGCGTACCACTGGAAAAGTTCACCAATGATCCAGCGTTGGACGAGGACAGCACTGTAGTTCGAGCAAGCGTAGTGCCTCCCGAGCCAACAGTGCCATAACCTACCTCCCAGTTTGCGCCCGACTGATCGGCAATAACATAATAAGTCGTGTTATTTGCCCCTACCCCTGCGGAGAAGGTTTGATAGCCAAGGGCTGCACCTGCGAGAGTTGCCGTACCCGTACCGGGAGAGATTGTGGTCTCTCGTACCCGGTTAACTAATAAAAATGTCATGATTAGACGGCAGCGATTTCAGTTTCTTTGAAATAACGCTTTTGGTCTTCACCGTCTGCGTCTTTGTAGGCTACCAAGAAAACGATTTCGCCAGTGTTTTCGTCAAAAGCAAATTTTTCAACAGTCCCAGTAATAGGAGCTGCAATGATTTGAGATACTTCTTGACCTTGTGTAAATTTAGGCATGATTTATTCCTTAGAGGCTTAGTGAGTAAGTAACTTGAACAACGTTACCGCTATTAACAGGCTGATTACCGCCAGTGAATGCGCCAGCAGACAACAAAGTACCTGCAGTGCTCATCAATGTAGTAACTGCGCCAGTGCCGTAAGTAATAAACGCACCGACCAAAGTACCTGCGCCAGTCATTGTGAAGCTAGTTGGTGTTGAAGTGGAGATTGCGCCAGCAGAAGCAGTGCCGAATGCAGGAGCAACACGAGCTGCAAAAGTAGGTGCGTTAGTGGAGCCAGCCTCTGTCCAGCCAGTATGAGAAGCCATTGTGTCGGCTGCTGAAACGGCAGTGTAAGAAACGCTGGAGATCAAGCCCATATATGGACCTGTTACGGTGTAAGCTGAGCCAGTCAAAGCTGTCTGCAGCATCAAGTTTTTACCAAGGGTACAAACTACGTTATCGATTTTGTCTTCCCATAGGAGAGGACCGCCTTCGTATTCATAGCAACGGAATGTATATACACCCTCTGCTTGGCACGATTCGCCCATACTCGCCAAAGAAGCGAGGGAAGCGTTTGCTGATTCAACAGCGTTCATTTTTTCATTCATGTTAATTCCTTATTCGTCTAAATCAAAGTTGATGACTGGTTTGCAAATACAACGGCAATTTGGTAAATCACCGGGTAATCCCCGCACTTCTTCCCCGTACATTACCCCAATTACGGGAGGATTGTCGAATGAATACTCATTACCCGACATTTTAATATGATTCACTCGTGGCTCCTTACCACCGCCCGAATGTATCCATATAAAATTTTTAACCCCAAGAGTTTTAAGCCTTGAGGTATTAATCGACTGATAAGCCTTGCGGGTCTGATCCAGCGCAGTATTCCTCGCATGACGAATATTGCCATTGTATTTCTTTGTCAGAAATGGCACTAGATCTTCCATGCCCTTTCCTGTCGTAATACTTCGCATGACCTGCCCTTGAACTTCGGCAAGATACTTTTGCGGAATTACTTTGATAAGGTTTGCAGCTTCTTGGGTGCTGGCTTTAATTACATCGTTGATCTGAGCATTCCTAAAGGAAGTGTCGATCTTAAAATCCTCGCTGGCATCTTTTAAGGACATTCCCAGCGTTACGGCTGAGTTCCGAATAGTGCGCTCTATCATGCGTTCCGTTGATCGCTTAGCGATCTCGTTAAAGCGTTTTGACCACTTGAGCAGCAGCCAGTTCAAAAGTATTCGGGCTTGACTGGAGATTGAAGCATCTTCAGCAAACCCGAACTTATTTTCTTTAAACAGCTTTTTTAGTTGTCTTTCGACATCCCGAGACATCAAACCAATCAGATCAACTGTTGGCTTGGCGTAGTCGGCAGCAATGCTTGCATTAGGTCGTAATGCTTTACCGACTAATCCATTTACAGGCTTTTTACTTGCCTTCGGCATCTTTGTCTGCCTTTTCCCAACTAGCTAGGTACTCAGGAGTCATAAGCTTTGCCACTTTTGCATCTTGCTCTTTTTCAAGATCATTGCCATATTCAGCCATGTCTCGACCATTTAGCTCTTTGAGCCACTTGGCACGAGCTGCTTCAAAACTCATTTTTTCAGGCATTTTCTTCTCCTTTCTTTCTAAGGAATAGCTCCCAGTATGCCGGGTGCATTCGGCTTTTACCAGTTTCGTAATTACTCCAACGTGCTTGAGTAGTATAGATCAAACTGGCTGCTTTGGATTGGGATAAATGCCCTCGTGCTTCAATAATTTCATGAGCAAAGGGGACGTATCCCATCCCCCCTCGGTTTCGTTTCTTGGTGTCAGTGGTCATGCAGCCAAGTCCTCCTCAACTCCGTTTACGAAGTCCCAGTATTGGTTTTGCATATAACCACCAGCAAACAAACGATAGACTACTTGCTGACCGTAACGATCAAAGTTTGGGCAGTAGTAGTTGCCAGCTTCAATCGCATCAGCAGGAGCATTCTCTAAACCGTTGTAATAGCCCCTCGCAAAGTCCCAAATCGCCTGACGTAAACCATTGCTGATATTGTTGTTAACGAAGACGTAGCTCACTTGGGGCAAGTCATCATTTACGTTGTTGTATTCGTAAATATCTTCCATGCCGTTAAAGCTGCCGTACTCAAACTGACGAGCAAAACGCTCCAAAGCTTGTAACGCTGCTGGCTGCATATCTTCAACATGAATGTTGATGCTGCTGCCTCCTGCATAGCTTTGACCCCTGACGCTGCCAACAATCCCTTGCTCACGCATGAAACTACGGATCATTTGACCAGCTCTTGCATACCTACTTAATTGACGTGCCATTTTCATTTCCTTTCGTGTTGATGAAGACTACATCTCTACTATATACCTATTTGGCATGGAGTCAAGGCTTTTTTAAGCTTTATTTGAGGTGTATTACAAAAACAACACCATAAAAATATTTCTTAAATCACTTGACACTATGCTTAATTAGTATGATACTAAGAGTGTAGTAAGTCTTCCACGAAAGGAGTTTGAAATGAATGTTTTGTTGGTTGTTCGAGGTTTTGGAAACAGAGTCCCTATTCAAGGTGAGCCAGTCCAGTTTCTTCAGTATGTCTTTGGTGCTGAACGTGCTGAACGAATCATGCAGGGAATGGATCGTAACTACGCTGTTTTATTTCAAGGAGCTTAAAAATGAACGTTCAATTAAATGCAGCCGAAATTGCCTTGTTGCTTGAGTTGCTTAATAACGTAGATCAACGAGTTCAATATTCTGACGTTCAAAACGAAATCAGCAGTTTAATCAATCAACTTGGAGGTGCAGCATGACATACAAATTAAACGTTGCCCGAGACGTGGATGTCGATGGGGAATATTCAGATTACCCAAGCTACATTCTGAACCTACCTTATGGATTTCGGTTCTCGGATGATCTAGTCCACGTCAAAGGTTTTGACAGCATGGCAGAGCTACGCAAAGCCGTAAAGCTTGAGGTCATTAAGTGCGACTGCCCTGAATGCCTTGCAAACAAATAAAAATAATTGTGGTGTTTATGCAAATATTGCTTGACACCATGCTTAATTAGTATATTATTGAGTTGTAGTCTTCAGTTACCCACGAAAGGAAACGAAAATGAAAAAAGCCCAAAAAATCATTGAGAACCAAGTCTCTGCCATCTTTTACAAAATTGGCAATGGCATCCAGTTCAACATTATGAACCTAGGAAAAATCAGCGATGCAGCCAAAAACGTTTTAATTGCTGGTGGTTCGCTTGAAGCAGCCGAAGCAGCAATGGCAATAGCAATCGCTCAATACAAAGAAAATTAAGGAGATCGATATGGGAACTTATTACCAAGACCTAGCAAAAAACAATCCTGCGAAATTTGCTGATCTGAAGATCGCTGGCAATTCTGACAAAACAGCTCTCAAGAATATGGTTCGTGCCTTGCAGATCCTACCGGGTCTCAACACTCCAGCCGATGAAGCTCGTTTAGCTGCTGCAAAGCGTTTACTTAAAAACCGTTATTAAGGAGAATTGAAATGGCAATGTCATACCAAGAACTCAAAGTTTTCGCAAATTACGTTTATAGCTTCTACGGCAAAAACGGTGTTTATGATCTCGGAGTCACAATGGACGAAATCAAAATGGCAATCCGGTTTTTGCAGTCCAAAGACGGTGCAGTTTATCGTTGCGGATCCCCGGTCATTGGAGACTCACTTGATCGTGAGCACGTCCGAATGATCCTTGAGGATCGCAAAGTTAACCTAGCAGCATCTTGAGTTTTTTCTCGCCATCCTTGATCCTGCCTTCAGCGACAATCTTTTTAGCGAATGAGATCATTCTCTTCCGCATAGCAGCTCTGTCGGTGTAGTTAGGAACGTCAGCTATTGATCCTTCTGTTAAATAAGGAGGATCTCCAGTGTTGTTATTGACAACGGTAATATTTACTCGTTTGTCTTCTTTGTAATTCTCAGCCAATTTTTTAATGTTTTCAGACGCTTTGATATGAGCGTCAAGCTGGGTATCCAGTCGAACTGTCCGGCTGCGTTTCAAATTAAGCATAACAGCAAGGTCAAGAGACGCATTGGTGTAAACGATGTCTACACCACCCTTGGTAATCTGAAGCGTTTGATCGATCTTGTCAGTGGCAGATTTAAAGTTGCCCAATACAGAATCAAAAGTTAAAGCATCTTCTTTAAGACCTAGCAGGTCACGAGCCATCTTTTCAGATTCAGACTTGCCTGATCCGCTACCGCCAGCAGTAAACATGGTGGCAGAGGTATCGTTGTTTTTAGCCTTTTGCTCTAGCGCATCTTTCCAAATTACTTTAGACAGATAAGAGCTTGGCTCATGTACGGCTGCAGCCAATGATGGATCTTTGGCAAAGCTTGGATCTAGCTTTTTAACGAGGTCAGGATCAATAACATGACCGAATGTATCCTTGTACGCAGCGATTAGCCTAGGCGTATCTTTTAGGATTTGTTCGTAAAAGCCGTCTTCAATATTTCGCTCATGCTCATTGAGTCCGGGTGAATGTTCGAATCCATGTTGGTCGACATATCCACCGTTAGGAAGCTCTTTGACCTTTTGGAATGCCGTTGCTTTTGCTTGTGCAGATCCTTCAGACTTGCCTTTTTCCTCCAAAGGGAGCTCTTTTTGAGCAGACTCAGAGGGTTTTTCAGCAGATCCATGAGATTCACCTTTTACTTCTTTTTTTTTAGTCTCTTTAGACTGAGAAGCTGCACTAGCCCCGCCTGAACCAAATTGTCCGTTTTTTGCACGAGGATGATCTTCCTCTTTAAATTCTGCATCGTCTTGTGATACGCAATTAGGAACTTGCTTTCCGTCTTTGTCCTTCATGCCAAATTGCTCGTAACCTTCCCAACATGGGTCTTTGTCTTGAGTTACTTGCAGTGTCTTGCCTACAGGTTCAGCTCCGATTTCGGGATCTTCAAAATCTCCGTCAGTTGTCTTGTAGGAGACTTCTTCATTCTTTGGCAATGGAGTCCAAATACCGTCTTGGACTTTTTCAAAATCTTCTTCGGCTAATTCTTCACCTTCAGGATCTTGGTTTTCAAGAATGCCGATTTCGTTGTAGCCGGACTGTTTGTCAGTTGCTACACGTTGACGCTCATCTTCGCTACTGATAGCACCGGAGCCGATCAACACTTGTCCAGCCTGAGCCTTAGCAAGGTTAGTCGCAGCCAATTCCTCGGCAGTTGGTGTATCGAGTGGGAGCCAGTTCAATGTAGTTTCGAGGTCGAGCTTTTTCTTGAGCTGTGGCTCTACAAAAGACTTGATAACCAGTTGATGATGACGTTCAGCGAATGGGGTCAGATCGTTTGATTGGATCGACTCCAGCATTTCGTGATAGCTTGCTTCCTCATATTCGCCAGTGGCATTAAAGCCCTTCGGAGAAGTACCGAGCAGCTTAGTAGCTGGCACACCTGCAATAGCAGCCACGAGCTGATATTGGGTCATGATGAGGGAATCGAAGTCGGCTAGGGAAGTGTCAAACTGTTGGAATTCGTCACCTTCTTTATCGCCCAGCTTGACTCCGTAGTTGTCACGATACGCAGCCCATTGCTGCAATCTTCCGATTGCTGCGTTGGTGTCGCTCATGACGGCTTCCATATCGGTTAGCCAAATAGTTGTCCGCTTGGACATTGCCAACTGAGGAGCTTCATTGGAGGTACGCTCTGCAGCATATACTCGCTCCATGATCTGCTGAGTCAGTGGCACACCGCCATAAATGTATTGAGGCTTGAGTACGTCTACAGGCTCAGCATGACGGAAAATGATTAAGTGGCTACGGTGAACCTTCTTACCGTTGATGATCCACCAAGTCGGCTCGTAAAAGTGCAGGGTATCCGGCTGGCTGGCAGAAGCACCGTCCAGCATTGGAGCTGTCCAGTACGGGTCAACTTGTACGATCCCTTTATAGGAACCTGCAGTCACGCCATCAATGTTGAAAGGCTTCTCGTAATAATCTTTGTCAGTCGAAATGACTTTAAACATTGCAATGCGAATGCCGAAAATTCGACCCTTACGGATGAATTCACGCATATTGAAATTGAGCTTGTACGCTTTGTCGTAAGCCTTGATGATCTTAACGGCTTCAGGATCTAGCTCGTCACCGTCAACAGTGACTACGTTGTAGCCTTTGCGGATAGCGTCATCGGCTGGCATAGCACAAGCCTTATTCACTAACCAATTTTGCGCCAAGATACCGCATAACTGAGCACCGATAAAACCTTGTGAAACATACCAGCCAACTACTGCATCGGAAACGGTATTCATTCCGTTTGCGTACATTTTGAAATTAGCTACTCCATTGCTGGAGTCATCCATAGCGTATTCGCCATAAAACGCTGGCTGAGTTCTTTTGATCGCTTCCAAAGAATCAGCCAATTTGAATTTTTTAGCATCGGGATCGAGAATATCGAACGCATGAGTGCTGAATAGGCTTTTACGAGCCTTGGGCTTGATAGGTTCTTGTTGAACGTCTGTCTTTCCTTTTAGCCACTTAAACATAAAATCCTATCCAAAGAAACTCTTACGAGGAATCATTATTTCAGAAAACGCTCTTGATAGCGAGTCCACTTGGTCATCATGTGATCCATTGGGGAATATTCGCATTTCGTTTATCAAGGGTGCATTCCAATCTCCTCGAAGCATTAATACGTTACCAATATTAACTTGAGCAGCAAACGGCTCTGCTCTCGTGATTTTGTCGCCCGACTCGGGTGAGCTTTTGACAGTATATCCTGACAATGCCCGAGTAAGGTATAAGACTTGCGTTTTACCTGCCTGTCCCGGATCTTGAGGAATGCTTACTTTGACCGCCCGTCCATCAAGCGCAGCCGTATTAACCATTGCTGCGTCACGCTGATCGGGACCAACACGCAGTCTAACCATATCTGCAATAACAAACCTGCCATCCGATAATCGCCCAAGTTTTCCTCCAGCCGTATAGTCACCGTCTACAGTGCTGGCTAAATCCCAGCCCCTGCACCATTTAATTTCGCCAGCAGGTATTGCTTCCACGATCTGTATTTGATCGGGTTTAAACAAGTCTCCGTCTAGTGGAGCAGGTCTCTGTTGATAGAGAGCTGCCCACGTCCTCGGATTACTTTCAAATTGAGCCCAGTGCTTCTCATCGAACCATTCGGTCCAAAGGTATTCACCGATCTGTCTGCCAAGGGGATCTCCCTCGTTTTCGCAAT
>Ga0214246_1000336_pt1 | contig 12988 bp, 10 predicted proteins | sample TroBogypolimnion_41_FD_153084 | JGI IMG/M metagenome (GOLD analysis project Ga0214246, IMG submission 153084) | Freshwater microbial communities from Trout Bog Lake, WI - 29MAY2009 hypolimnion | ecosystem: Environmental > Aquatic > Freshwater > Lake > Hypolimnion/Profundal zone | place: Trout...
CGCATTGATGCACGCTAAAGAAGGCGGGTCTACCAAAGATATTAAATCAAGAGGTTTGGTTGATTTGGCTCTGGCCAAGATGGAGGCATAATGATTGCACCACAAAGTATCACGTCCAATCTGCGGAAAATGTCAGATCAGCAGTTGGCTCAGTACGCCAAAATGCACGCCAGCGACCCGTATATATTCCCTCTGGCCTTTCAAGAAAGCCAGGACCGCAAGAGTATGCGTGCCGAAGCGATGGCAAAACAGTCCGGACAAGCCCAGCCTCCTGTAGTACAGCAGGATTTAGCGCAGATGATGCCCCAGCAGGCGCCTCAAGTGCCACAACAGGGTCAACAAGTTGGACAGTTGCCTGAAGAACAAGGGATTGGTGCATTACCAGCTCAGAACATGCAGGGAATGGCTGGTGGCGGTATTACTGGCGAACAACATTATGCAGACAAAGGTCTTGTTCAGCCGGCTTATGGCTATACAGCAATGACAGCTGCTGACTTGCCTAAAAATATAACACCCGAAGATATATCAACATATACTCAAAAAATGCAGTCATCCGCGGAACAAATGGCCGCGCCAGAACAGGCAAAAACCGCCGCTTTGTTTGATCCTTACATTGAAAAATTAAAAAACAAACAAGCTGATATTGACGAAAGAAAAAATACCAATACTCACATGGCGTTATTGCAGGCTGGTCTTGCAATGATGGGGGGAACATCTCCTTATGGTCTTGCTAATATAGCAAAAGGCGGTCAAGAAGGTGTGGCTGCTTACCTATCTGGTAAAAAATCCATTCAAGATTCTCAAGACTTGTTGGATCACTCGCAATTTTTGGCGGAACAAGCAAAGAATGCGGCGCTCAAGGGTGATGTTAAAGATCAAATTACGCTTCAAAATGCAGCCCAGGCTAATTTAATGGCTGGGAAAAATCTTGAATATCATGGAATTCAAATACTTAACTCATCTAAAGCAGATGAAGGTAAGTTGCGCGCCGAAAAAGAAGGCAATGATATTAAACGTTTCCAAGCCAGCATTGATCAACAGAAAGCCAATTCATTGGCCGACTTACAATCTGCCGAGGGAGATTATTATAAGAGCAGGGTTGTTTCACCAGAAGATAAATTGGCGGCACAACTTGACGCTCGGGTGAACCAAGCAACCTCAAGGTCAAAACAAACCTTGTCGGCTATGTTGGCAAAGCCTTACGTTGATCCCAAGGCTGTCAATCGAGTTATTGATTTGCACAATCAAGAGATTGACTCAATCTATGCCGCACATCCATCCATTAAAGATAAATATGGATACATTCCTCAATATGTTGCACCGCAAGATACTACCAGCGATGATAATGGATTTTTTAGTTGGTTTACCAGTAAGGCCAAACAACCGGCAGAAGACACTACTACGCCAGGCCTGCCTGGTCTTGCAGCTCAACCCCTAAGTCCTTCGCCTGGTGGTCCGCCAACTTCAAATCCAAACTCGCCACTCAACAACCCCAATGCGCCTATTAATGCACGACCAAATATAGTACCATTCGGTCAACTTCCTAAATAAGGTGCAATTATGGATGTACAGATGCCCGATGGAACGATTGTTTCCGGCGTTCCAGATGACATTACACAGACAGAACTTATAAAGCGTTATTATCGTTATACCGCTCCGTCTGAGGCTACGCCAGAAGAAACAGATAAGTTAGTCAATCGTCAATTGGGTTTGGCTGGTTTGCTCCAGCCCCAGGCCGCTCCAGTCGCACAGCCTTCTGCGCCTGCCGCCGCCCAATCCGCTTCGCCAGCAGAAAAACCGTGGTGGGCTCCATTTGCAGAATCAGCCACAGGGGAGGCTGAATTAGGTAAACAAGTTGGTCCAAAGGTTTTGGGTGGAAATCTTGCGCAAGATATATTTGCAGCAGGACAAGCTACGCCCACTTACGCTAAAGCTGCCACGCAGGCTTTGGTTGGTGGCAATAATCCAGAAGATCTAACATCTCAAACAGATTGGCGACACGATACCATTGCAGAAGCCAGAGAGCTTTCAAAGAAAAACGCAAAAGATCCAAGCCTACAAGATGAGTATATTTTAGGTATTACTCGTCAAAAAGTGCGCGAGTTACCGCAGAACGCTATGTTTTCGGTCATTTCTATGGGTGCTGGCTTGGCCGCAGGAGCTGCTGGCATGGTTGCTGGCCCCATTAGTGCATATGGTGCGGGTACAGCTGCGTCTGGTCTTGCGGCTTACCGCATGGATACCAATGGTTTCCTACGAGACATTAGAGAAAATCTTGATGAGGCCTCTGTAAAGGCCACAGGAAAACCTCTAACAGACAAACAATGGTTGGATTACGCAAAACAATACAACGGCCTTGTTAAAGAGCATGGTCTTTGGGAGGCGGTCCCAGAGGCGCTTGGTAATGCATTGGGTGCAAAATTAGGTGCCACCATATTCAGAGAGGCCGGCAAAGGTCTCATGGGCACGTTAAAGTCGTTTGGCGCTACGGCTCTTGAGTTTGGTACAGAGCTTAGCACTGAGACCGTTACTCAGACTGGTCAACACAATGTTGAGGTTGATGCTGGACTCAGCGATCAACCCAAGCGTTCATTTGCCAATCCCAGTGATATTGCAAAGTCTGCCAAAGAAGTTTTGCCTGATGTTTTGTTGTTATCGGGAATGGTTGCCGGCGGTGCTCATGTAGCCGGTAAAGTTTACGACAACACAGACTATGGCAGAAACAAGCAAATTGCTGACGCCATCAAAGAAAACGTCAAGGCTGGTAATTTTTCTCCAGAAAAAATTAAACAAGAAGCTATAGCCAGGCTTAGCCCCAACTCTTATGATCAAGAATTAATTCAGCCAGAAGAGACTGTTGACCGCAATAAAAGATTGCCCGCTGTCGTTGCACCTCCAGAGCAGCCACCAGAAGAAGGTCAACAAGTTGCCGGCCCATCCATCAGTCAAGATACTCAAGCTATGCTGGATGAGTTGACTGGAGCTAAAAAAGAAGAAGTAAAACCAAATGATGTTGCATTTGATGCAACTGGTTGGGAAAAAGTTGAAAGAAAAAATCTACAGCCTGGCACTGAGGTATTAAAGAAAACAGATGATGCCAACAATACACACTCAGTTGTTTTGCGTAATGGAACTGTTTCTCAATCTTCCACTACATCTCCAAATCTTGCAATCAAAAATTCTTATCTTGCAGAAGACGAAGGTGATGTTCTTAACGGAAAAATAATTGCAGATAATGTAACTGGCAAATTATCATTTGTACCTGTATCGGGAAACATAATTGAATTGACGCCTCGCGCATCTGAAGCGTACAAAGCTGGCATTCCATTTGAAAAAATTGCAGAACAAGAATTTTCAGATGCTGGCGGGATAAAACCAGACGGAACATTAACGCCTCATACAACGACAGTTGAAGTTATTAAGCCCAAGAAAACACTAGAAGACCACGTTAATGATTTTGCCAATAAAATATATGAGCATGGTGTAAAGAAAGAACCAGATCTTCAAGAAATGAATCCTGAAGATGCAAAGAGCAATATTAAAGAAGTTCTTTTGGATTCAATAAAAGAACATGGCGGCATTAAAAAAGAATTTTTTACAGACATTGCCGATATAGGAATTGATCAAAAACAAATAGACGACTTTAATAAATCTATTAAACCACTTATCCCTGCTGAAGCGCCAAAGTCTGAGGATAAAAAGACCCCTAAATTACCACCCAATGTTGAGCAAGTGGCAAGTTTTCCAATGGGAGAAAATACCGACTATCATGTGTTAAAAACTCCTACAGGCTTTGTGGCCAATTTGTTTGACAATGATGCAGGCAAATATGTAAATGGTTCAGCTAGAGCATTTCCTACAAAAACATTTGGGGAAGAGGCCGAAACAAAAGCAAAAGACTTTGCCAAAGAACAAGCAGAAAAAGCCGCTAAGTTTAATGAGCCTACTGAAGTCAAAAAAGAAGAGCAGGTCGTTCCAAAAGTTGAAGAGAAATTACCACCAGAAGAACCCAAGGCAGAAGAAGAAAAGCCAACTGCCGCTATAGAACCAAAAATTAAAGTTGGCAAGTCGAAGTTAACCCCGGCGCCCATATTAGAAAAACTTGCGCAACCCGCGGTTGATGGTATCAATAGATCAAATGATTTGGTTAATCAATTAACTGAGTCCATGCCAACAGCAAAAGATCCGGACGAACATCAAAAAGCAATTGATGATTTAAATAGCACCGCAGATATATTAAAAGACAAAGGTCAGGCGGCCGTTGATGAGATGGCCAGAAACAATAACAAGACCCCTGGAGAACAAAACAGAGCCATACAGAAGGCTGGCGCGGAATTAAAAAAAGCTCTAATAGAACACAACAAATCTTTAAAAGCCGCAAAAAAACTAATTACTCCAACAAAAGCTAGAATTAAAAAAATTCAAGCACCGTTAGAGCTTAAAAATAAAACTGAAGAACAATTAGATCTTGAGAGGCGAAACAAAGATTTAGAGTATGCTGAGATGGCCAGAAGGCAAGTTAAAACAACTGGTCTATTTGGTGCCTTGAAGGGGGATTTAACTGCTGCCGACGTTAGAGATATCAGTTTAGAAGATAGATTTACAAAATTAAAAAGCAAAAGTGGCGGACAAAGCTTGTCTGATATTGTTTTAAGCGGAAGACTTGATGCATATTTACCCAATGATATGCGTCATGATGCACCAAATTTTGATGACAAAGAGTCTGCGGAATATATTAAAGAAAGATTGCGCCAATATAATTACATGACGTTTGATGCCGAGCAAGAATTAGAAAAGATCACCAGTCAAATAGAAGATTTGCGCGGCAATATTAAAGAGTTAGAAGATCAGATCAAACAACAACTGGAGTTAAAAGATGTCAACCTCCTCCTTGAAGAAGCCTTTAATGAGCAAAGAGAAGCTGACCTCGCTGATACGGTCATTGAGCCCGAAGACGAGAATAGAGCTATTGAGCCAGGTAAAGCAGAATTGGCACTTACCGGTCAAACACCAGATGAAGTCCGAGCAGCAGAGCGCGCCAAAGAAGACCGCTTAAAAACCGAGAGAGAGGCGGAGGCTAAAGCCAAGGCCGACGAAGGTGTTGGTGAATTTACGCTTACAGGAAGTAATCGTCCTGCCGACGTTGCTGCCGCCAAAGGCCAAGAGGATTTGTTTGGTCAGCCAAAAGTTGAGGCCAAACCTGCTGAGATGGAGGCTTTGAATGACAAAATACATGATGTTGTTGAACAAAAGTCTCAAGAGTTTCAGCCCGGTGATCATGCAAGCATGGGCAGCGTCCCAGGAATAGTGTTGGGTGTTGAGGGTGACTACGTTAGATTTAAACCAGATAACGCTAAAAACCCAAAAGCATATCAGCGTGTGCCTGCAAAAACATTAACATTTAACTTTAGACCTGGCGCAGAGCCCAAGGTTGCCGCCTCCAAGGCATCCGACAAGCAGACCGGTACAGAGAAGGGTAAGCTAAACGCAGACATGGGAGGCCTAATTAAGCTTTTGGGCGGCAATTTGTATGCGGCCAATATAGCAGACGTGTCTGTAAAAGAATTACTCCAAAACGCTTTTGATGCGTCCAAGGCTGCGGTTAAGTTGGGACTGGTCAAAGTGGGCAAGATCAATATTGTTCTCAATCAAAAAGACAGGACAATCACCGTTACAGATAACGCCCGCGGTATGACGCCCAGCATTGTAAAAGATGCATTCTTTACTGTGGCCGGGTCTGATAAATCTGATCTCGATCCTAAAGAACGAAGCGGTGGATTGGGTCTGGCCAAGATGGGCTTTATGATGGGCTCGGAAAGACTCAAGCTCGATACTGTTAGAGATGGCATTAGAACTACTGTGGATACCGACTCCCGGGCAATTGCTGATAGTAAGTTTGATATCAACAAAACCAAAGCGCCCTCAACAGAGCACGGTACATCGGTAACAGTCACGATACCAGAGAAATATACAGATCCCAAAACCGGCGATCAAAAAGATATTTGGTTCCCTTATAGCAAGGATTCTATTGATGCATTAAAACAACCTCTTGTTGGTCCTGTAGAAGTAACTGTTGATTTCAACGGCAACAAAGAGACGCTGCCTGTTGGGGTTAATTTTGACGACAAGAAGATGCCCAAGCTCACGACGGTGCATTTCTCATGGGGAGATGCTGATGTTTATTTTGGCGTTGATAGAAAAGAATCCTCAGGATACAGCAATAGACCAAACCACAAGGTATTGTCTAGCGGTGTTTACCAATTTAGACACGACTTTCCTTTAAGTCAATCCGAAATCATCCCTTACGATATTCTTATCAACGTCAAGCCTGATGTAGATGCAAAACACCCAGACTATCCGTTTGAGAACAGTCGTGAACGCTTTAAAGGACGTATTGATGAGGACATCAAGTCTCTTGGTGAGTATTTAAAACAAGTGGCGAGGGGCAATGAGGCCAAAGACTTGCAAGAAAACTTCAAGGGTATTGTTTCAATGCCACGCCTCGAAGTTGGGTCTGAGATTGCTGACGCATCCAAAAAACTAAAAAAAGCTTTTGACACCAGAAATGCTGGCGCCGAGAATAAATTTGAGTTGCCTCCAGTTCCACGAGAAATTTTTGTTAGTGATGGATTTGTCAAAACAAAAACTGGCGAGGATTTGGTAAAGCCAAAAGACAATAAAAAAGAATCAACTTTTACAGCTGAAAAAGAAGCTCCCGTGATGGCTGACTTCATGGTTAACATGAGTCAAGACCCCAAGCTGCCTATTTTCCACAACAACACAAACGTAGACTACCTTGAAGTTGGTAGACCTTACGGAGACCCAGAGAAATTCTTTGCAGAGCTGGGCACATTGTTGGTTGAGATGAAAGAAAATCTAGCCGATAGCGGGCTTTACTCATACGATGTATTAAAACCAGAAAACCTCTTTTTTGGTGGTGTTTCTATTGATAAAAAATACGGTGGCGTACATATCAAAGTCCCATACAAGGGTGTATTTGTTAATCCATTCTATAATTTTGGCGCAAAAACACTGGCTGGTGTCAGAGAGACTATTCTCAACACGATGATCCATGAGATTGCTCACACGGGCAGCATGAGTCATGGCGTTGAACACAACGGGGAGATGATTAAAGTCGCTAATTATCTTGCTGATTCAAGTATGATGGACTATTACCGAGATGCCCTCATGGACATTTTGGTAAGAAATGAGTCTGCATTTACTGCAATGAGGGAAGCATATGGAAAATCAACTACACAAAACACTTCAAAGTCTTTTGAAGATTACGGCAAGTCCTCAGCCTCCAAAGCACCTGGAACAGCTCAAGGCGTGGGTGTCAACCAACCTTCAGTTGTACCAACAGGAGGACAACAAGGAAGCCTATTCCCTCTACCAGGAGCTGGACAAGCTGGTCAGCAAGGCCAAGTCAATCAAGGAGGTGGAGGCGCTCCTCTAGGCCGACAAGGCAATATGTTCCCGCCCGGTCCTCCGAGCAAGAGGAATGTGTTTGGCGGACCCGCACCACAGAAGACCTGGGATCTCGCACCCGAGACCAAGCTTGGCCATCTAATTAACACGCTTGACTATAAAATTCACGACAAGCACGTTGATACAAGACAAGTCCAAGCTGCGATTACCAAGAATTCCGGCCTGATTGATGACGCGTTTGATGCGTACATGAAGGAAGAGCTCTATCACGGTAGAACGGCCAATGAGATCAAAGACTTCCTCAAGAATGACTTGAGTCCTGTCGTCAAGGATTTAATAAGCGCCAAACTTAGTATCGACGATCTAGAGCAGTATTTACACAACCGCCACGCCGAAGAGCGTAATGATGCAATTGCGCAGATCAATCCCAGGTTTGCAGACGTTGATAACGAACCAGGTTCTGGTATTGGCACTCAGGCGGCCAAAGATTACTTTAAAAATCTTGATCCAACAAAAGCGGCTGAACTTGCAAAGATTGCCGCCAAGGTAGACGACATCATCAAGGGCACGCAAAAGATTCTTGTTGACCGCGGTCTCGAGACTCAGGCGACGATTGACAACTGGAACCAAGCCTACAAGCACTACATCCCACTCATGAGGGATCAAGAAGAGCTTGACTTCATGCATCATGGTGTTGGCTTGGGTAAAGGTTTCCAGGTCAAAGGAAGCGCATCCAAGCGCGCCTACGGCTCAACAAAGTCCGTGGTAGACATTCTTGCCAACATTGCCATCCAGCGTGAGAGTGCCATCATTCGTTCTGAGAAAGCCAGGATTGGTCGTGCGCTGTATGGCATGGCCCTAAAGAATCCCAATCCAGACTTTTGGTTACCGGTCAATCCTGATGCAATCAAGAACAAAGCAGCTTTGTATCAAGAGCTTGTTTCGATGGGTCTGCCTATCTCCACTGCACAGAACTTCATCCAAGAACCAAAGACTCCCAGCATCGATCCTTTGACTGGTCAGGTTCGGTACACCATTAATGCAGGCCTCAGAAGCAGTCCTAATGTGTTTCCTGTCAGGATCAACGGCAAAGACCGTTACATCTTCTTCAATACAAAGGATCCCAAAGCCATCAGAATGGCCCAAGCGATGTCAAACCTGGATGCCCAGACCTTGGGTGGCCTGCTGGGTACATCAGCTCAAATAACGCGTTGGATCGCGTCTGTTAATACACAATTCAATCCAGTGTTTGGTGTTATCAACTTTACGCGCGATTCTTTTGGTGCCACATTTAATTTGACCAACACTCCGTTGGCTGGCAAACAAAAAGAAGTTGCCAAACATGTGTTTCCAGCAATGTTTGCTATTTATCAAAGCGAAAGAGCAAACAGAAAAAATGCAGCAGTCACTGGACCTTATGTTGCTCTTTATGATCGATTCCGTCGGGCTGGTGGAACGACCGGTTTCAGAGAGTCATTCGCAAAAGGTAACTTTAGCGGCAAGGACACAACCATTATAGAGAGACTGTGGGCTGACGAAACACAAAGCGGCGCCATGAAAAAGGCAAGGTATGTGTTTGACCTGCTGTCGGACTACAACGATGCAATGGAGAACGCCGTTCGTCTGTCTGTATTCAAGGTCGCTCTTGATATGGGTTTGGGCGAAGAGCGTGCAGCAAGTCTTGGCAAGAATGTCACCATCAACTTTAACCGCAAAGGCCAAGCCAGTCCTCTGCTACAAGCCTTGTATGCGTTCTTTAACCCCGCTGTACAGGGTGCAGTTCTTGTTGGTAAAACATTAAACGGTCCAGCAGGAAGAAAAATCATCGCAGGCGGTCTTGCTGTTGGCGTTCTCCAGGCCTTGTGGATGGCCGCGGCTGGCTTTGACGCCGACGAACCACCAGACTACGTCAGAGACAAAAACTTCATCATTCCAATCGGAAATAAGAAGTATTTAACACTACCAATGCCCCCTGGATACAACGTGGTGCCGGGTGTTGCACGCATTGCAACAGAATACATCCTTGGCAAGAACCATTTGATTAGCGGTGGCAAACCAATCACTGATGCAGCAACACAAGTCTTGGGTCTGTTTTTAGATTCATTCAACCCATTGGGTGGCGGTACTATTGCTCAGATGTTATCTCCAACGCCTATAGATCCAATCGTTGCTGCAACAATGAATAAGGATGCGTTTGGGCGTCCAATCTTTAAAGAAGATACCGCTCTTAAACCCACACCTGGATTCATGAGGAGCCGTGAGAATTCAACACAAATAAGCCAGTGGATTGCAGAGTTCTTAAACTATGTCAGTTCACCTCCTGGAACCCACTACACCAAGGGTAAGATTAGTCCAACCGCGGATGAGATTGACTACTATGCAGGTCAAATTGGTGGAGGAGCTGCACGCGAGGTAATTAAAGGCGCAGAAACAGTTAAGTCAATGTTCACAAGTGAATCTCAGCCAAGTTACAGGATTCCGCTTGTTGGCCGTTTTTATGGCGATGCAAAGAGCGCGGCAGCCATTCAAGACAAGTTCTATAACAATGTTACATTGATGAACAAGTATGCAAATGAAGTCAAGAACATTGAGGCCGCCGGACAAGACCCAACTAAGTTTTATAAACAATATCCTGCGGCAATTCTTGCTGACGAAGTTAATAGTTACTATAACGACGTCAACAAAATGAACCAAGATAAAAAAGAAATGCTCCAAGCGAAGGTACCTATAAAAGATATACGCGCGCTTGAAGCAGCCAAAACTCAAACAATGAAACAGTTTAACGATGAGATTGCGCAGGTGCAGAAACAGAGATAAGTCCTCTCTCAAATAGTTTTCCTATTGTACTTCGATGGGCGGCTTCGAACAAGTCAATCCTTTCTTGTTTGGATAGGTCTTTGCCTTGGTCTAACTCCATATGGCATTTGTAGCAGAGTGACGCAACCCGATAGTCATGGGCCTTCAGTCCGCGTCCTTTGCCGTCTTTTAGTTGATTGGAATGAGCTGCTACTACAGTCCCATCGCTGATACCGCAATGCTGACAAGGCAGTTCGCGACAGGCGTCCAGTAACTTTCTATTCCGATACATTCTTTTTCCTTTTTTTGAGTGCAACAATCCCCTCTTGGGGGTCTAGTTCCTCGAGTAAAGCATCGGCCAACAAGACGCATTCTTTTGCGATCTCGTGTGCCTCGTGGTCAAAGACAGTGCCGGCCAGCTTGCTGAGTGCAAACATGGCTGCCAGTGCTCGAAAGTTTTCACGGTCTTGCATTAGTGCATCTCCCCTTTTGATTCGGCCAAAATATCTTTGTACAGATTTCTAATGAGATTCACTATATCTTCTTCTTCAGCACCCAGCTTGATGCCCATGCTGCAAAAGAGACCCGCAAAAGCCAAGAAGACTTCTGTGGGGTTCTCCTCTATCTCTTCTTCAAGAGCTCGAGAAACCATGATGGCTATTGCGTGTGAGGCTTTCATTTGTGTAGTCTCTTGATTCTTTGTTCAAGGACTTCCTTTAAGTAGTCCCCTCCCGCATTCTTGAGTTCTCGGTTTTTCATGACGACCTTTGCGGCATCCTCCAAGCCTTTGTTGTACCCTGCTTTGAACTGATCACCGCCGTCCATGATCATGCAGATGGCATCTCTAACCAGACCAGAGGCTTTGCGCTCCTTGGCCAGTTCTTTGATCTGCTCGTAGTATTCCGGCGGTAGGTACACGCTGTACGGAATTAGTTTCATTCTTTCCTCCAGTGCTCAAAGCTTGAGCGCAATTGGTTGAATAGACTCCTGGCCTCTGCGTTGGTCTTGAGCTCCTTGCGTGACTCAATATCGAGGTATTCGCAAAGCCACTCTGTGCAAGCAAACTCATTCTTGTCCATCAACCATTCTTTTTTGTTGAGCCAGTCCCAGAATTCCTTGTCCCTGCAAAGCATACCGGCGATCTTCACCGCCATGTCTCCTGGGAACTCGTCTTCTCTGGATAGGGGCATTTCATCATCTCCGAGTCTGACCATGACCACAACATACCGTGACCCAACAAAATCCCGCATCAAGTCGTCGGGGATATCATCGGGATGCACGGCTAGTGTGAGTACATAACCATCCTTGGATTGTTTTAAGGCTGTTTTAATTGCCTCGAACTGGATTGGTTCTGTCAAGTTTGTTCTCCAAATAGTTGATTACCGCCCTTTGATCCAAGATTTTTATCTTTAAATCTTCTATTTCATCAAGTCTTGAGTCCAATAAATGCTTCAGATCGGTGATTTCCTCTTCCTGTCTGTGCATTGTCTCTCTGAGGTTCTTTGCAGTTCGGGGGCTAATTTCAATTGTCCCAGGGATCTGCAACTGGTGTGCTTTGCTTTTTCTCATAAGTATTTACCTTTAATGAAACCATGTGATTGCCTTCTTTGTCCTTCTTCTTCCAACCGTCAAGTTTGATCTTGACCTCTTGATCGCCGGACTTTTCGATCAGGGACATCAATAAATCTTTGTCGATATCGATGTACCCGTTGAAGTGCGGGGACTTCTCGTTGAACATCTTCTTAGCTGCGAACAATGTTCCACTGTTTGGATAATCTGCGCTCATTTAAATGACTCCTTTTTAGCCTTGAACAAATCCAACAATTCGGCAAATTCCGTTGGATATTCCTTCTTAAAATCCTCGTAAATCGTTTTGTTGACGCGGTAGATACTCTGCACGTCCTCGGCCGCTTGCGTGAGCTCCACGGTCGTTTTGGTGGCTTCTATGACCATGTTCTTCCATTCATCATCTTTGAGGAATTGGTCAATACTGATCTTCCACTCAACCATTGGCTGTGCCACGCCAATTTCCTGAAGTCCTGGGAACTCTTTTGAGTCCTTCAAGACTGTTGGTTTGGGCGTTTCTGCCTTGTATTTGGGCTTGTCAACTTGTTGGGGCTTGGGAAGGTCAACTTGTTGGGGTTTAACCGGCTTTTCCAGTGGAGGAGCCGCGTCAATGGGGTCGTTCTCAACCAGCTCCATCGCAGTCATCCACAGATAGCGACGTTGATAGGTCTCAACAGCGCCCAAGTTCTGTATTTCGTGCGCGCCCTTCAGGGATGCCGAGGCCATAGGTGACTGGATAATCACCATTGTGCCGTCATCCACGTCTGTGATGGTCAAAGTGGCAAAGTCAGTCCCGTAGGATACAACGCCACAGAGACCTACTTTTTCAAAAATAAGCTGTACGGCCGGCAGAAAGTCTCCGAGTTCGAAGTACCTGTAGCCCTGAAAGCTGTTTTTCCCTGTCTTTTCGAGCTTGGCCAGTAGCAATTGGCATCTGGCATTCATCAGTTTTTTATGAACAGTCATTCTTTTTCCATGTTTGTTAGTTTTTGATCCAATATTCTTGCTTGTGTTTCTAAGTAATGAATAATGCCTCGTTGCTCAACAATGGTTTCTTGAAACTCTTTGTTGATCGCAACCGCTTTATCAAACTCTTTATTCAATCCGTAGTATCTTTCTTGAATATCATCAACTTCTTTTCTTAAATCAAATATATTTTCTTTGTCTCGTTCAGTTTGAATAATTGCAGCTTTGTACA
>Ga0214246_1000348_pt1 | contig 12722 bp, 10 predicted proteins | sample TroBogypolimnion_41_FD_153084 | JGI IMG/M metagenome (GOLD analysis project Ga0214246, IMG submission 153084) | Freshwater microbial communities from Trout Bog Lake, WI - 29MAY2009 hypolimnion | ecosystem: Environmental > Aquatic > Freshwater > Lake > Hypolimnion/Profundal zone | place: Trout...
ATGTTATTTCTGATACGGAAGTGAAAGTACCAGCGGGATGGTTGATTGAACAGGCGGGATTTAAAGGCAAACGTTTTGGTGATGCGGGGGTACATAAAAACCAAGCGTTGGTTTTGGTGAATTATGGCAACGCGACAGGACAAGAAATTTTAAATGTTTCTAAAGAGATACAAGCGACGGTTTTGCAACAATTTGGCATTGCGATTGAAGCCGAAGTGAATGTGATTTAGAAATTAATTATATATTGAAAAAGGTTGTTGAGCGATTCAACAACCTTTTTTTTGTTACCTCGAAGAAGTCTCCTTTTATTCGAAAATCCTTTTCTTGAAAAGCTCTTTCATTTTGGCAAAGTCTTGTTTTGGTTTTTTGCAAATATAAATTCTTTGATAAAGTTCTTCGTCATTTTCGGCATAGGGATTGTAAATTGTACGAACGAGTTTTACCTCATCAAAATAAGGGCTAAAAAAGTCGCCAACGCGGTAACTTAACGCTATAATGGTGCTTGGCATTTGTCCTTTTGGTGCCCAACTGTAATAACTTCCGTGGTAGGAGAATGCTTTTGGCAAGTTGTAATTAGCACCTAATAGATTTACTGCTCCTGCCTGTCCATAATGTTTGCCCCAAATGATGCAATTTTGTTTTTCATTCATCGGCAAACTGTCATACACGGATTTTAATTGTTGCATGGTTTCTTGCCATTTTTCTTTGGTATAATACTCGTCATATTTTACGGCATACTTACCTCCTTCTATCTTTTTCTTTTCAAATTTATAAATGGAATTTAAATAATGGTTGAAGGTATACACGGGCATTCCGAAAGGAATTAAAACGGCACCGAATAACAACAAAATGGTGATTGGATACATGGCCCATTGTCTTTTTTGTATGACTAATTGTTCCCAAAAAATGGCACCAAAAGGTATGATTGTCAAAATAATGGGATAGAAATAATAGGGTTTCCCATTTTTAAAAGATAAGAAAGTAATAGCTAACAGGATGGAAATTCCTAATGGGAGATGTAGTGTTTTATTCTTTTTGAAAATATAAATGAATGCCGGAATGACAATGAGCAAAGAGGAAATAGGGTTTATCTCAATGAGTAATCGCCCTAAATTTTCGATTCGTGAATTATTGACTAACTGTGTTTCATAGAGCCTGTTGAACATTTGCAAAACAGGGAAGTTGTTGGCGTATTGCCAAAGTAGATTGGGAAGCAACAACGTGATGACTACGATTATGTTTTGCCAAAAATGAAGTTTGACCAAGGCTTGGCTAGTTCTTTTAAAAAACAATAGAGAGGATAAACCGAAGATGAAGAATAAGGCATCGTACTTGACCATAGCTCCTAAAGTAACAAATGCGGTTAGGTACCACAGGCTTTTTTTGTCTAGGTATTTTATAAATCTTGTTAGTTGGTAAAAACTCAATACCCAAAATAACTGACTGAACACTACGGGTTGAAACAGTTGTTGTGAGCGACCAAAACTTGGCCCGATAATGATGCACAGAAGTGCTAAAAATACTGCTTTGTTTTTTCCACCTAATTCAATTGTTGTTTTTGCAACATAGAGGATGATTAGAATGCTGGCTATGTGTGCGAACAAATGATGCACATATATAGTGCTACTACCAAATATATTTTGAATGAATGCCGCTACACCAATTAATGGCGGAAACTCCATATAACCGAATGCCAAATGTTTGCCTGTTTCAATATGCAACAATTCGTCGCCCTGAAAGCCAGAATGACTGTCTGCTATTACATGCAGTGTAAGTTTTATAAGGCAGCCAATGAAAATTATTAGTTTGGTTTGTTTGTTCATTTGTCTTTTTTAGTGGATGGGGCTAAAATGAAACACAACGTGTCTGTATGCAACTCACCTGTGCATTTTTGTTGTAGTACACAAATATATAAAATAATTAAGAAGTAAAACGCCCCTAGTATTGGTAGCGGTTTGATTGATTATAATGCTTGCGAAAGATGTGGAATTATCTTTCCATTAACTTTTATCTTAATGAAAGTTGTTTGAAGTTCTTCAATCTCAACATTTTTATTTTTTAAGTTTTGAATTTCCAAGTATCAAGTTTAAAATTAATGTTAAAGTTAGTCTTTCTCTAGAGCGGTGCATTGTATTAAAAAACTACAACTTTTTAAGTTGTAGTTTGTGGTTGTCTAATGTGCTATGTATGTTATTATTTTATTTTGATTTTGGGCACAAGCGTGATGCTTGCGCTAGTGATGGGGAAAGTTATTTAGCCATTAATAATATATTGAAAAAAGGTTGATGAGCGATTCAATAACCTTTTTTCCTATTTTTTTCATAGAATTCGATATCAGGGTGCTGTTGGCAATCTCCGTTATTTTATTCTGTTTACTTTTTCTTCTGTTATTATTTGGTTACTCTCAATTACTTTTACTGTTGGCGGTTCAGAAAACTCAAACTGTTTTAGTTCTTTTACTAATTCATTAAATTCTTCAGAAGTGGCAACAATTACATCATCAAGTCCAATTACATCTCCAGTTTTAATTTTAGTTTTGACATTTCTCGCTTCATTAACTTCAAGAGTAATTAAATAACTTAATGCTTTTCTATGAACATATTTTAATGCAATTGCTTCTAAATCCGCTTGTTTGTATCTTTCTCGTAAACTTGTTTTAACACTCCAACAAATTGGACCTCTTTCAGTTGTATAAAACATTATATCGTAAATAACATTTGGTACAAAAGCAACTTTTGCACTCATATAAATTGGTAAAATACCCTCGCGAACGCAAAGTGTTGCTAATATATATTCAAATACTTTTCCATTTAAATTATTGTTACTTTCCTCGTGATTTTTAAAAGCATTCCAATATTTTTCAACATATTCAGATGGTTTATTGTATTCTACTTCTAGAAAATTTGGAAATAAACTATCGAATACAATTTCCGCTTTATTGTCTCTTCCGATTGTTATACTTAAATCGTTCAGTTTTCCCATTATTTTATTTTTAATAATTTTAAAATCTCATTTGCAGTTGCTTGAATTGCTGGAACAGCAACGGAGTTGCCGAATTGTTTATAAGCAGATGCGTCCGCAACTGGAATAATAAAATTGTCAGGAAATCCTTGTAATCTAGCCCATTCTCTTGGTGTCATTTTACGAATTCCTTCACGATTCACTGTTCCTTTAATATGAGTAGTAGGTGTGTAATCTACAATTCTATGGTCTAAAACCAAATTTCTTTCTCTTCCCATTCCGCCAACAACAATTGCGTTTGCAATTCCATTGTCAGGAATTATTGCATAACCAAAACCATTTCCTTTGTTTTCGTGTCTTGTTTTGTGATTAACTAAAGTTTGAACGTATTGTGTTGAAAGATAATATTTAGTTGGCGGAACATTTCTTTCTTTTACGTCTTCAAATGTTGATTTCTTTTCTAAAGGTTTTGGGTATTCAAAGAATGTAATATTTAAATCTTTGCGAAAGCCAACGATATAAATTCTTTCTCGATTTTGTGGAACTCCGAAATTTTTTGCATTTACAATTTGTGGTTCAGGAACATAATAACCCAAATCATTTCTTAAAACATTTAAAATTGTTTCCAAAGTTCTTCCTTTGTCGTGACTTCTTAAACCTTTTACATTTTCAAGAAAAATTGCTTTTGGTTTATGCTTTTTGATAATTTCAGCAACATCAAAAAATAAAGTTCCTCTAGTGTCATCAAATCCACCTCGTTTTCCTGCAATTGAAAATGCTTGACAAGGAAAACCTGCGCAAAGCAAATCGAATTCTTCGGGAATATAATTTTTAATTTGCTGTTTTGTAATATCGCCAAATGGAACATCTCCAAAGTTTACTTTGTAAGTTTTTTGAGCTTCTTTGTCCCATTCGCTTGTGAAAACACATTTCCCACCAAGATTTTGCATCGCAATTCTAAAACCACCAATTCCTGCAAATAAATCTACAAATTTAAAAGTATAGTTTTCTGGAGTTGGAAACGGAACGTTTTCAACTTCAAAAAGAAGTTGTTGCATTGCATCTTCAGCAACAATTGAAAGTTTTTCTTCTTCTTGTTTGTAAGTTAAAAAATTATTTAAAACTTCTAAAGCATCTTCTTTATAATACCTTGAAACTCCGTTGTGAATGTTGTGCAAATAATGAGTTAAAACCGCTTTTCCATTGTCATTTGGTTCAACAAGTCTTATTTGATATCTCTTGCCATCAAATTCGTCAATACTTATTTTTTCTTTTAACTTCATTTCTAACTCAATTCTATTTGTCGCAAGTTCGTAATTTTTGCGTTACGAATTATCAGAAATCAGAAAAGTATTTACGATTTTTTCAACAACTTTTTATTATTTTTTGTTTCATGACATCTAAATCTTCTTCATATTTTAGTTTCCAAGTGTGCCAGTTAATTTGTACATATATATATGCAATAAACATTCTTAAATCTAATGTAATTAGGGCGCATAGACTAATGTTTGTTTTACTTTATTTCTTAAATGTATAAAAAACAATTCAAAGAAATAAAAAAACCGCCAATTTCCATTGGCGGTTGAAAGTGTTATTCTTTTTCTAATTGCACTACTAATTCTGTGGTGGTGCTTCGATTCAACAACTTTTTTTGTCATAGAATGAGCTATCTAGTTTATTATGATATAAATCTATGTTTTGTTTTTCTTTGACCATGTTTTGTTTGTTCAGTTGTTAAAGGATTTTGCGCATTATAACCTTTAGATGAAGAATAAATATAATACTTCCCTTTTAATAGTTTAGATATAGGTATTGCATAAGCTAAATTTAAAAAACCTTGCTTTTGTCCATTTAAAACAGTTCCTAATTCATAACCTAAACCTATTTGAAAATCCAATACAGTAAATGCGACTGTAGGTGCAAAAACATTTTTTTGTGTTTCACCATCTTTTCCAGAAGAAAATAATACACCAACATTAACGCCATATGTATTTGAATAATCAACATTTAATGTATTCCCATTTGCATCAGTTGTTTTTTCAATTTCTCCCCAACTAAATCCAAATCCAGCGCCAATAGAAGTAAATAATGAAATTTGACCTTTACTAGTATCACTACCATCATTTATAAAATTAAACCTTGCTAATGGTACTGTAAAATTTGTATTTAGCATTGTAACTTTGTACTTATAAATTGTGCTTGGTGTTTGATTTCCATCAATTTCTGGATTTTTATTGATATCTTCTGGTAGTTTAATTGATTTGTCTATTAATCCTTTCAATATTTCATCACTATTTTTTACTGTATAAGGATGTTCAATACTTAATTTTTGATTACCATCTATTCCCCATAATTTTACTATATTTGGTTTAGTAGCGTCTAATTTTGGGTGAAAAGTATATTCAAAATAGCCAAAATTATTTACAGTTACTGATATCTTATCGCTATCATCAATAACAAATTGAACAACTGAATTTGGCGATGCATTACCTTTTATTTCATTTATAGTAAAATAAATATTAAGAGGAGTAATAATATCAGTTGATGCTTTTTTTGTTTCAGCATCCAATGCAGCATTATATATTTTAGTTTTTGCAATTAATAAATTCTCTGCATTTGTTTTTGCATCGCTCTTGGCAGGAGAATTATCAATATTATAATTATCAGTAGCTATTTTAAGAGCTGCAGTAGCATCATCTAATGCTTTTTTAGCATTATCTTTTGCTATTGCTTCTGAACTAGGAATTGGAATTGGATTTTGACTAAAACAAGTTAAAGAAGTTAAAATCATCATAATAAGTAATTTTGATTTCATAATGTTTGATTTATTGGTTAGAACGAAACTAAAAAATAAATACATACGATTTAATTTTTGGAATATTAATTTTATGTAAACAATTGTTAAATATTTGAAATTATTGTGAAAAAATTAGCAAAAAAGAGGTGCTTTTTGTTTAAAAAATTAGCAAAATTATATATACTAATTCTTTATTGGGAATGTTAATTTTATTACTAAAAATAAGCGTTTAGGGATATTGCTTGTCTTTCAAAAACTCGACGAATGGTAAATTTGTATAGGTTGCGTAGAAATAGTACTACAAATTTTTATTATTTTTTAAGATAAGTAGTATAATTTTAAAATATAACATGATTTTTACTACAATAAAATAAGAAGATATACTTGCTAGTCAATGTATTGCAGGATAAAAAAGTAAGTTTATTTTTATAAAAGGCATTTTTTTTATTATAAAAATAGCTTCTACAATTAAAAATTAGTGAAGTAAATTTGGTGAAATAAAAAAACCGCCAATTTCGATTGGCGGTTGAAAGTGTTATTCTTTTTCTAATTGCACTACTAATTCTGTGGTGGTGCTTCGGGTGACGATGACGTAGATGGTTCTGGATTTGTAGCCTTCGGCTTTGATGGTGAATTCTTGTTTGCCGGCTAATACTCTTTCAAATTCGATGATGCCATCGGGGTCGGCAGCAAGGGTTCTGTTGGTTTTTACTTTGGTGGCGGTTGCTGTAGCAATTGGTTGGTGAGTATCGGCGGTTTCTATATTAAACACCACGTGATTGTGGCGCGATGTTGCGCTGCCGAGTTTGCTTTGGGCATCAAAGAGTAGACTTAACTCAGTTTCTGGAAAGTAGGAATGAATTAAATCGCCAATGTTCATTATTATTTGATCTAATTGATAGGACAAAGTTTCAATTTCATTGGTTCCGGTTACTTTATGTTCTTTTTTCGTTTCTTGAGGTGCTGTGATGACACTTCTGAATTTTTCAATTGCCGTTTCCATTTCAACAACATTATCAGGAGTAATGTTGGTTAATATAGTAAGATTGTTTTTGATTTTATCTTTAATAGCGGTGGCTCTTGCCAGCGCTAACTCAGCATCTGCTTGCATGAAGTAGGTTGCTGAATGACTTAATTCTTGCGCTAACGAATGCTTGTTGGCACGTTGTGCTTTTACACGTCCACGAAGTTCATAAATAAGAACGATTTGCGACATCGCTTCTTTTAATTCTTGCTTTTCAAGCGATTCTCCTGCAATGTCGTCCGACTGAATAGCCGCCGCAACGTCTATTTTATCTAGTGTTTTATCCAATGCCACTTTTTCAACTGCCATTTCTTCAATGCTGTCCAATTCAGCTTCATGGCTTATCCATAAGGCTTTTACTCGATTTCCGGCTTCATAGCCGTTAATTTGTCTTTTTCTCATACTAAAAGATTAATTAAATTGTTATAGTTTATTTTACTTGTTGAAGACGAAATTAAAAATTGAGGCGAGAATTAAAAAATATTAGGATTGAATATTTATTAACATAATAATTGTTTTACAGACAATTCAACACGAAAAATTGCTTAATCATTAAAAAAATGATAGCATTTTTATCATTTTACCCAATACAGATGATTTAAAATATCTTAATCAAACCTTAAGAAAACGAGATAGTTACCGCACTTCGACGCTACGCTTTTTTTAAAGCCACTAATTTTAAATACAAAATATATTTTTAACTTTTACAGTTGTTAATAATTTTTAAGTTAAAATTAATTTAACATTTGGTAGATGAATTTTACTACGGAAAATATAAGTCATGGCAATACAAATCAAGAAGTTGAAAATAAAAATAGCGCTCTTATTATAACCCATAGTACCTTCATAATGCCCAAAAAGCATTTTTGGAGTTTACACAAAATTCTGTCCAGTCTCTCAATAGGACTTTCATCATCGTCAATTTGACTTTCATCATCGTCAATTTGACTTTCACTATCGTCAATTTGACTTTCATCATCGCAAATTGAACATTCATCATCGCAAATTGGACTTTCATCATTGCAAATTGAACATTCATTATTGTCAATTGGACTTTCATCATCGTCAATTGGACTTTAATTATACCAAATTGAATATTCATTATCGTCAATTGGACTTTCATCATCGTCAATTGAACATTCATCATCGTCAATTGGACATTCATCATCGCAAATTTGACTTTCATCATCGTCAATTGAACATTCATCATCGCAAATTTGACTTTCATCATTGTCAATTGGACTTTTATCATCGCAAATTGAACATTCATTATCGTCAATTGGACTTTCATCATCGTCAATTGGACATTCATTATCGTCAATTGGACTTTCATCATCGTCAATTGGACTTTCATCATCGCAAATTGAACATTCATCATCGCTAATTGGACTTTAACCAACACTACTTTACGTAAGACTTATCATATATAAATAAGGAGAATAAAACGTAAGCTTTTATGAGTAGTTGGTTTCGAGAGCATTTCGAGAGCCTCAATGTGGCACCTCAGCCGCCTTGCGATGAAGTGAAGACACTTGGACACTAACTACTCTTGTTACTTATAGGTTATTCCTGCTTACTTTTAGGTTGGGTCAACTGTATTGAAAGCTCTGTTTATCTCCGTGTAAAAAATTTTAGTACTTTTGAAATCACAACAAAAAAACTAACGTTATAAATGGAACACGAGCTAGCTAAAGAATCTTTCCTAAAAAACGCAACCAAGTGGGTCGTTCTTTGTTTGATTGTGGGATTGCTTTCTGGGATGGCTTCGGCTTTGTTCTTAGTTTCATTGCAATGGGTTTCCAACTTTCGTGATCGGCATTTAGTGTTGGTTTGGTTGCTGCCTATTGGCGGATTGATGGTTGGTTTATTGTATCATTACTTCGGCAAGGAAGTTGTTAAAGGCAATAATTTAATTTTGGAAGAATACGAACAGCCTAAAGAACGTATTCCTTTAAAGATGGCGCCTTTGGTTTTACTTGGGACGTTATTGACGCATCTTTTTGGAGGTTCTGCAGGACGTGAAGGAACGGCAGTGCAGATGGGAAGTGCGATTGCCGATCAATTCACGAAAGTATTTTCATTAGCCAAAGCTGAGCGAAGAACCCTATTGATTATTGGAATCAGTGCTGGTTTTGCTTCGGTATTCGGAACCCCAATTGCGGGAGCCTTATTTGCAATTGAAGTCTTGTTTTTTAGCAAAGTGAGTTATCGCAGTTTAATTCCCTCTTTCTTTACTGCTTTTGTAGCTTATTATACGGTAGAACTTTTGCATGTGCAGCACACCCATTATTCGATACCTAGTGTTCCGGCGTTGAGTGTTATCCATTTGGCGTGGGTTTTTCCTGTGGGGATTCTATGTGGATTGACAGCGATGTTATTTTCTAAAACAACGCATTTCTTTGCCACTTTATTTTCTAAATATGTTGCCTTCCCTCCGCTTCGTCCGATGATTGGTGGTGCGGTTTTAGTAGTGAGTTTCTATTTTTTAGGGACTTCAAAATTCGTTGGATTGGGATTGCCTACTATCATTGATGCATTTCAAAACCCCAGTGATCACTTTGACTTCTTATGGAAATTGCTCTTTACTTGTTTTACACTTGGTGCCGGATTTAAAGGAGGTGAAGTGACTCCGCTATTTTTTGTTGGCGCTACTTTGGGCAGTGCTTTGTCGGGAATTATTCCTTTGCCTATTGCTCTATTAGCGGGAATGGGATTTGTGGCGGTATTTTCGGGAGCCACCCATACGCCAGTTGCTTGCACCGTGATGGGGATGGAACTCTTTGGATTTGATTGTGGTATTTATGTTGGACTCGCCTGCTTGATTGCTTATTTTAGTTCGGGTTATGTTGGGATTTATAGCTCACAAATAGTCCAAGGTCCGAAACATCATTTGTATAAAAAACTGCTACGCTCTGATTTTGAAAACTTATAGCCTTCGAACTATTGTAGTATTGCGAAGATGGTTTACTCTATTAAAGTGGTTTCAACTTTTTTGAATTGGATGTAAAATTGAAAAAAGTTTAAACGACTTCAGTTAAAAAAATGTAATTTCGCACCCATGAACGAAAAAAACATTCAAGCCATTAGTGCATTATTGGCTACGCCAAAAAAAATTGCTATCCTACCTCACCGCAGTCCTGATGGAGACGCGATGGGTTCTACTCTTGGTCTGTATCACTTTCTATTGAAATTGAATCACCAACCTGTAGTTATTGCACCCAATGATTTTCCTAACTTTTTAGCTTGGTTGCCGGGTTCAGAATCGGTTTTAGTTTATGAAAATGACCGAGTACACTGCACCAAAGTTCTTCAAGAAGCTGAATTGGTATTTACATTGGACTTTAATGCCTTGCACCGTACGGGTGAAATGGAACAGGTGTTGCATAAACTTACTGTTCCGACGATTATGATTGATCATCACCAGTTACCCGATGGTTATGCAACCTATACTTATTCGGATACAAGCTTTGGTTCGACTTGTGAAATGATTTATAATTTTATTGGTTTTTTAAACAAGAAAAATTTAATTGACAAAACCATTGGTACGTGTCTTTATACTGGAATCATGACGGATTCGGGGCAATTTCGTTTTCCTAAAACTACTGGAACGACGCATAGAATTGTTGCTGAGTTTATTGATTTGGGAGTAAACAATTCAGAGATTCCTACTTTGATTTTTGATAATAATTCATTTGAGCGGTTGCAACTATTAGGAAGAGCTTTGCAAAACATGAAGGTGCTTGTTGATAAAAAGACGTCTTATATTTCGCTATCGCAAAAAGAATTGGATGAATTCCACTATATTAAAGGAGATACAGAAGGCATCGTAAATTATGGTTTAACCATAAAAGGTATTATTTTTGCAGCGATTTTTATTGAACATCGTGATGAGAATATTATTAAGATTTCTTTTCGTTCACAGGGTGCTTTTGATGTGAATCAATTTGCTAGGGATCATTTTAGTGGTGGCGGTCATATTAATGCAGCCGGAGGGAAATCGTATGATTCCTTAGAAAACACTATTAAGAAATTTGAGCAAATCGTTTCAAATACCAATATCTAATCTATGAAAAATATTAAAACTGGAGTGGTTTTGTTGATTGTGGTTTTACTGTTTGCTAGTTGCAAGCAACAACAGGCTCGCATGCCTATATCGCATTCGTCTGGAACGTTTATGAAAGAATCGGCAGAACGCAATAAGAAAATAGTCAAAGGAGAAGAAGGACAAATTGATTCGATTATTAAAAGTAATCCGAACATAAAATATATCGCTTCTCAAAAAGGCTATTGGTATTATTATGAGAATAAAAATGATAAAGATACGCTTCATCCTAAGAAAGGTGATGTGGCAAACTTTGATTATGAGATAAAAGACATTCAGGGAAAAGTAATTTATTCGCAATTGGAATTGAAATCCCAATCGTATATTGTAGACAAGCAAAACATCATGATGGGATTGCGTCATGGAATTAAATTGATGCATAAAAACGAGAAAATAACTTTCTTATTTCCATCTCACATGGCGTATGGGTATCATGGTGACAATAGAAGAATTGGGACTAACGAGCCCTTGATTTGCACCGTTACCTTAACTGATTTTAAACCTATTAATAAAACAACTCAAGAATAATTTAGTAAAATGAAAAGATTAATTAGTGTAGTACTTGTACTTATTGCCGTAGCCTTTGTGGGCTGCAAAGGAAAAAATCATAACAATTTATCGGATGGATTGTATGCCGAAATAGAAACCGCAAAAGGAACTATTTTGGTACAATTGGAATATACCAAAGCACCTATTACGGTTGCAAATTTTGTTTCGCTTGCTGAAGGAACCAATACTTTTGTAACTGAAACTTATAAAGGAAGACCGTTATATGATGGGCTTAAATTTCATAGAGTAATTTCAAAAAGCAATGGTGATCCACAAGATTTTATGATTCAAGGAGGCGACCCTTTAGGAAATGGATCGGGAGATGCAGGTTATAAATTTAAAGATGAAATTACGGATTTAAAATTTGACAAAGGCGGATATTTAGCTATGGCAAATTCAGGACCTGGCACTAATAGTTGTCAATTCTTTATCACGATACAAGAGACGCCTTGGTTGGATGGAAAGCATACCATCTTTGGTCATGTGATTGAGAAAGGCATGGATGTAGTGAATAAAATCAAAATAAATGACGCTATCAAATCGATTAAAATAATCAGAAAAGGAGAAGCGGCTAAAAAGTTTGATGCGGCTAAAATTTTCAATGACTATTATAAAACAGAAGCGGAAACACAAAAGAAACAAGCGGCTGTTGCAGACGAATTATCAAAAAAAGCAGCGACTGCTAAATTGGCCTTTTTTGCACAAATGAAAGCTGGAGCGACTAAATCGGCTACTGGATTAGTTTATAACATATATTCAAAAGGAAGTGGAAAAAAACCTGCTGCGGGAAGTCGTGTGGCGGTACTTTATTCTGGATATTTAGAAAACGGAATTATGTTTGATAGCAATTCTGAGGAAGTAGCTAAAGCTTATGGGAAATATGATTTACAAAGAGCTGCACAGGGAGGTTACAGTCCTATTCCTTATGAATATGGTTCTAAAGGCAGGATGATTCCGGGATTTGAAGAGGGGCTTTCTAAATTAAATAGTGGTGACAAAGCGGTGTTATTTATTCCTTCTAATTTAGCTTATGGCGAAAATGGAGCAGGAAATGTTATTCCACCGAATGCCAGTCTTATCTTTGAAGTTCAACTACTTGATAAATAAAAACCAATACAATTAATCTGATTAAAAACAAAAACAATGAAAATGAAATTTAAAATCGTGTTGTTCTTCTTTCTTGGAATGACCATTGCTAACGCACAAACGAAGGCTGCAGGAGCTAAAAAAACGACAACTACTGCAGTTGCAGCGAAACCACAATTTACAGTATCTAAGCCAGCTACTCC
>Ga0214246_1000349_pt1 | contig 12715 bp, 17 predicted proteins | sample TroBogypolimnion_41_FD_153084 | JGI IMG/M metagenome (GOLD analysis project Ga0214246, IMG submission 153084) | Freshwater microbial communities from Trout Bog Lake, WI - 29MAY2009 hypolimnion | ecosystem: Environmental > Aquatic > Freshwater > Lake > Hypolimnion/Profundal zone | place: Trout...
AGAAGTCGTGGAAAAAATTTCTTGTGGCACCCGCCTCAACGCGGTAGTATCATGTGGCTTTTATTTCTCCGAGGCTGAACCATCCAGAGACACTGCAGCGCGATACGGAGTTTACTGGACATTGAAATCTCTTGATGTATGGGCCGAGACTCCAACAGTGCTCGCCAAGAAATTGGTAAAGAAGACCAAGAAGGATGTTGTCTAAATAAAAATGGATACTTGGGGGAAATTACGAGAACGAATTAAATACCGAGAATTCATGCAAGTGCAGCAACTAGCATTCTTCAATGACGCAGCCAATAAACAGCCTGATCCAATTTACATGGAAGAATTCGAGCTTGAAAAATTCCGCAGAAACAATATGCCCGCTTAATGTATGAGTATAATATAAAATGTGGTCCGATATTGCCATTACACTTCCATTTGCATTCCAAGGTCTCCAGCACGGAATTGGATCTTGGTTTCGCGGCAACAACTCTATCGATAGCACAAACGGGCATTCATGGTGCGGATTCCCGTACCGCGATTCAACTCCGGGATTTGCAATCGACATTACTCAAATGACAAACGGTACAAACGCCAACTGGCCATCTCCAGGCTGGTACGTATACGGAAAGGTTCTACCGGCTCCCATTCGCTAACGCTCTAGCAATACTGCGGACTTGAAGCCAAACTGTTCAATCCCGCAACTGGAATCACCGTACTCGGATACGTCATTGACGCATTCGATCATAAATGGGTCCATTCACCAGGCAGCATTGACATCATGATGTATTAAGTCCCTATAAGGTACTAACACTTAGCGATCAATACGCAACCCTAGTAGGTTACTATCCAACCAAGTATGTACCATATGGTTTACTAACTCTGTTAGTAAGCAAATCATCATCCCAAACATCACTTGGGAATTCACAGGTAATCGAAACCCGCAATTTCTTTTCGGAAGCACAGGCTCTCCATTTTAAAAAATATATTTTTCCACATCCTCAATACTTCGTCGCAACACCACCGGCTCCACCTTTACACTCCCCTCAATAGGCAAAAACTCTTTTGTGCGGCGCTCAAGCAATGCATCCACATCAAACTCTCCTTCAATCTCTAGTTCCTCCCACAACTGTTTCAAAAAACTGACATCACAAAAACTAGTTCCCCATTCCTCACAGGCAAACAAATCCGCAAAGAAATTAGTGGCCCCTTCCTCCTTGAAATTCCTCAACACAATAGTAAACGGTTCCTCGACAAACGGTTTAGTAACACTGAAAATCGCCAAATCCTGAGCATCATACAACTTGCTATTGAACCCGTAAAAATGTTTTGAAGCATCCCTCAATGTCACCAATCCATCTTCACCTACAACCGTCTCTTCAGATTTCAATAAACACGGTGGAACAACATGAGTTCCAAGAAACACTTTAGCATTCATCATTACAGTATTACTAATTTCACCACCAGCAAAACAAAACTTCAAATACTCCACCACATCGCTCCATCTTGGATCATCATTATCCACCTCATTTCCAAACCATACAACAAAATCAGGTGCACCCATCATTTGGAAATCAATATCTTCCACGCTTCCGGCCAAATACGGTTCATGGAAAAATGCCCGGTGCGGTACATCTTTATAATTATTAACAAAAAATGATTTCCAATTATGAATAGAATCAACCAAAACTTTGAACCCAAAAGATTCAAGCGACACCACCAATTTATCGTGTTTTCCATACACCGTAATATTAGCAATCATGTCTTTATTTTCTTGGGCAAAGACTCCTCAGCCTCACTCTCATCATCACTATCAACGCGCTTATAACTCAAATACTCGCTGAAATTCTTCATCACTTTCTTTCCATTAGGTTTTTGGGAATTAATAAACATGAAATCATGATCACCCTTGACAGCATAATTGTAAACCTCCAGCCATTCTGGGAATTTCAATTTCATGCTATTCTCTTCATAAATACACCGAACCTCTTGATCATTCGGAATATCAAAAATAATCATACACGTAAAGTTTTTCCTGATTGTAGCAGGAATCTCCTTGTACGCTTGCGTCACCATAAGTACACTAGCAGAAAAATGGCGGTGTCGTACATTAAGAATTTTAAAAACACCTGCTCGCTTGTTGTTGAACAAATCAGAACCAACCAAATCATCAAAGACAAGTAAGAGCCTATTAGCAAGATGTTTAGTTTTTCCATTGTTTTTCAAGGCAAGAATCATTTTATCCTGTTCATCCAGAATCTCCTTCAACACCGTTTCAGAGTACTCTGTCAGGTAACATCCTTCAGGAATCAACGGATCGTGGTCTTCCTTCAAATCAGGCAAATCGGCGGCTTCATGAACTCCATGCACAATCCTGTCCATACTCTTTCTCTCTTTGAGCTCCTTGACCCATTCTTTTAATTTCTTGTTTTCCCCCAACAACTTTTGCTTTTTAATCTATGCAAGTGTTAGACGGGGCTGTAATGTTTGGTTTCATATGTATATACTTGTTGATGATATTGATACTCGATCAACTCTAACTTACCCATTCCCATTTCTCATCGTTATCAATAGTAGGACTGAATATAATAATCGTGTGAAAATACTGTTTGTAGAAATGCAAGATATTCATTAAAGTCGTTGTTTTTCCAGCACCTTTTTGCGCAATAAAGCCCATCGAGAATTCATGTTTAGGCAGAGCCTCGCTAACTTTGTTAGCGAACCATATGGTAATACTTTGGGGGATTCGGATGATCAGCACCTGAAGGCAAAGGGATCTGTTTTATTTTCAAGTGTTTCATATATTATTCTCGCATACATTCTTTACACAGTGCATCGCCATACCAGTAAAACAATTCAGGCTGGCATCCCGCACACCAGCCGGTAAAACAAAACGCACAACTTTTCTTTACGCCAGTATACTTTTTATTCTTTACCACAAACTCGCGCTCGCATCCTTCACAGTGCCAAGGAAACATTTTATATAGGCAAGACCACGATTTGTAAACAAGTAGCATTTGCACCGATACCAGTTGTAGTAACTCTACTAGCACCCGATGTTTGATTTGCTTGACAATTAAATGTTCCATTAGTTGCAAGCACAATTACTCCTGAAACATTGAACGTATAATTATACTGTCCAGCTCCAGACCCTGCACAAGTAATTTGACTACCGGATGAAGGATTGATATTTGCCGTGAGAGTCACGTTAGTGCTGGCCATATTAACTGAAAATGATACAAAAATTGCTACAGTATTTGTCCCAATATAAGTAAAGGTTCCACCTGTACCTCCAGAATTTGTGGCATATGTAAAATTTGTTGCCAATGGTACTCCAGTAGTAGTAATAAGTGTATCCCATGTAAGACCAGTCAATGTAGTGTTTGGACAAGTTGTGCCTGTAAATTGTCTATAACAATATACTGCTCCTTGACCAGAACTCCAAGTCAATGCTGCACCTGCTCCAGCACCACTTACTAGAGCATTACCTACCAATCCACCGGTAGGAGGCAATGCCACAGTAGTACCAGTTCCATAACTTGCAGTCACACCAGTACCACCTTTAGCTACTGCCAAAGCCCCCAGAGATGATGTAATGTTTCCACTTGTATCATTCAAAAGTACTCCAGCCGTTCCCATATTGGTTGTTAATTGTGCTGTAGTAAATTTTCCTGTATTTGGAGTTGCAGCGCCAATAGATCCATTAAACCCTGAACTTGTATTGATAATGGAAGAAGTAGCCAATGTGCTTCCCCATGTAGTACCAGCGCTACTTTGCGAATGCCAATCCCACGATGCAACTACATCGGATCCAATAGCCACGCAAATAAACGTCAAATATGCCCCGGCAAATGAAGACACAATAGTCGATCCACCGGAAGTTTGGACTGCGATAGTAGTAGTAGTACAATTATTATTCACAAAATAAGTTGTACCGACCGTCAACGTAGTTGCATTAGGAAGTTTCAGTAAACATCCAGTATAATTCCCAGCCCCAGTTTCTTTAAACAACTGATTCCCCAACGAAGTATTTGTCAATGTCAGAACTTGAGAATTCGCAGTAAACGTTGTAGTATTAACATTAATAGCAATACTATTGGTATTGATACTATTAACAGTCACGGCAGTACTGCTCGTAATAACTCCACTGCCATTACTAGTCAGCAATCCGCCAGAAGTAGTAAACTGTGGCATGGTCGTAGTAATAACCCCCGCAGTATTTGAAAGTTGTAATCCAGAAACATTATTAGACTGGATATTAACGGTATTATTTGCAGGCAAAGCCCCCTTTGCATTCAGAATCAGTCCTGTAGCAGTAGCACCAGATTCAAGCACAGCAGTCCTTGCAGCATATATCCCAGAATACGTAGACGAGTTTACCAGCATTGTAAGCACATCGCCCAAATCATTCACTGCTTGCCAACCAGACTGAGCGCCAGTTCCAGCCAATATATTTGTCTGCGACGAAAAAATCGAAGAGTTGCCGGTAGCATTACCCACAAAGTACGGCGAGTTCATAACCGACGTTGCAGTAATAATACTACCTGTAGTCGTACCAGCAACAGTCACATTCCCAGAAAAGATTCCATTCACATACGAAGCGGTTCCAGACCCGCTACCTGAAATATTCCCGTCAATTGTTTTGTACGGGTACGGGTAAGTCAATTGGACGTAATTTTGAGGCATTTAACATATACGCATACTTTTTTATTAAATAGACGTGGCGTTGAAATTTTTATTGTCTTTTGATATAGTTTCGCCAATACTATTGATCCATTGTTGACGCCCACCAGGCAAAGCTGCCCAAATAGCGTGAGTATTTACGGGACCATGTCCACTTATCTGGGTAGGCATTGCAGCCAATGCATGAGGTTGAGTATTAGGTCTTGTAGTTGCAGTTAATTCGGCAGTAGGTCTTCCAACAGTCATTTATATTAAAACACATACATTATCGTCGAAACATTTGATTGTATAGACGGTCATATGCATTATACTGAGTATCCTGAACTTTTTGTACTTTCTGGAACGTTAGATTTATAGGTAATGGTAATACCTGTCTGACTCCTTCATCCTGCCATTTTTCCTGGGCATCGGCGGCAGCTCTCTTTTTGATTGTACGTTCAGATACTTCAGGTTCACTGATCCTGGCTTCCTTGAGCTTTGTTTCTGTGACGTATGCCTTGAACCAGGCAGGCATGATATTCTCATCGACTTGTGGTCTTGGTTCTCTTGGCTTTCTAATCTTTTTCTCCTTTACAGACTCTGCAGGCTCTGAAGGTTCAGATTCAGTTGGTGGTGGGGTTTCCGGTACTTTTTTGGCTCTTGGTTTTCTGACCTTTTCGGCGGCAGGTGCAATCTCTGGTTCAGGGGTTGGTGCAGGGACTTCAGTGACTTCAGGTACAGTAGTAAGAGTAGCCTGCTTTTTCTTTAGTCTTGCTTCTCTGGCCTTCATTGCACGTACAGCTTTTGCAGCGGCTTTTGGGTCAATTTCTTTTGGTTTTTCATCTCCGATATTAGTGGCGTACAACATTTTTTATTTTGGTTAAAATGCGGCTTTAGATTGATCAAGTTCTTCTTCCTCCAATCCCTCGAGTTTAGTATGAAGCCCGACAAATTTATCAATCAGATAATCTTCGCGGGCCTGTAAATGCTGGTGAGTATCCATTGCCTGCTCGAATAAAGACATTCGTGGGGGAATGTAATGTTCATTGTACTCGCTATCGTATGGCCCGACTACCGCAGAAACCAATAAATTAGGGCCAAGACGTTTAGTTGAAACATCAACTTTTGGGAGCATTCCAACCCCAGCAACCATATGATCATAAAAATCTTCTGCCAGAGCTTGCTGCTCAAAATCTTTGAGCTCAACTTGTGGGGCAATCATTTGTTTGATAGCCTGGTCGCGCAGGTACCCTTCAGTAATGAAAAGACCGCCTTTTGGGTACAATGGTTTATCGTAAAACTCGCTGCCAAGAGACGCTCCAAATTCGTTGCCCTTTATATCCAGGAAATCCTGCACATCGCCAATATCTTTTGATTTCTTGAGCGTTAGTACAAGAAAACCCAACGGTAGTACCTGGTTTGAATCGTATCCTCTTGTACCTGGAGGCGCAAAGTACGGATTAGGAGCTGGGACAATCGATCTTCCTCGGCGATTAACAATCGAGTATTGCGCATATCTAGATTCAGGGACAGTTACATTATCTTTTCTGGAAAATCGATCCTTGAACGAAATGGTCTGATCATTGTTTGCATACTGGGCTCTGGATCCCGCAGGTCCAGGAGCTATCGGACGTTCAACACTGTTATTGTAATCTTGACTAGTCATTTTCCAAGGCCCATCTTGCTGAACTAGTCCCCAAAAGTTTTTTCCTACAAAGTTTTCAGATACTGCCATTTTATTTAAACACATACATTATCTACTAGTAAACAATATTATTCTCGCCAATCTCTGAAACGCTTGGTCCTCTTGCTCCTCTCGTTTGTTCACCTGGTGCCGGCTGGTATGGACCTGGAAGAGGCAAGAATCTGTTTCCTGTCCTGAACGACTGATATGTAGTTGCAATACGGTTATTCCAATCATATGCTGGAGTTTCTCCAACCGTAGGATCATGAATTTTATCTGGAGCCCGAAGATCCTGCATAATCCATCCATGTCTGACCTTGAAGTGTCTTCGTCCACCCCAATTTGAATCAACTACTCTTGCGGGACCTCCACCACCGGCATATCCTTCTCCTTGACCATCAGTTACATTGGCACCATTTGCTAGGAGTGTTAGCGACGCGGCAAACCATATGGTAATACCAATCATGTTTGCATGAGAAAAGAAATTGTCGTATCGTAATGGCGTATCTGGAGCCGAATGACGCAGTCTTACTCCCATCACTACATCTCCAACACTACCGACTTTACCAGGTTGAATAAAACAATTGTCCCATCGATTTAATGCTCTGTACTCGTCAATAGACAATGAATTCATTTATCTCAAACCCATACTTTATTGTTGCGATCGCATTCTCTTATTACCACCAATCACAGTTGAAGCCGGCATACCATTAAACGATCCTTGCAATGTAGATGTTAATTTCTGGTTTTGCAGTAATCCAAGTTTAACCGAAAAACTGAGACCGTTCAATAAAGTCACTGCTGGAGTAGCATTATTACCTACTGTAATATACAAATCGAATTGAGGCAATAACGGTAAATCTTCAAACGTAAACCATTTCTGCGGGTCTGGGTCAGACCAGTAAATAACTCCACCAGGTTGGACATTTATAGGCACCTTTGCCAACTGTGGCCCGGCAGTACCTGAACCTAGCTGTACTGCACCTCGTGGAAGCAATAATGCCAATTGCGCTCCAAATGTTCTGCTATTCAAGTACAAATAATTGGGGCCAGAAACATTAGCAACGTTTGGGGCTGTAAGTGTATTACTTGCAGTTGTGTTTGCACCCGCGGAGAATCCCATATTGAATCTCGGATTAGTAGCCCCTAAATCTCCTGCAACTCCAAACGTAAATGTAAAGGTAGCAGCTCCAGTCTTTACAAATGTAAACAGACCGGTGGTCCCAGAATAAGTAACTGAATAAGTACCTGCAGAGCCTGCAGCATTAAGTTGGGTTGTTAATGTAGAGATTAACGTGGTGGTGTTGTAGTTTCCTATTGGAATCGTTATTACAGCATTAGTTAGCGGGGTAGTATCTGTCAATGTGAATGTATTGTTGTTGGCATTGATTGTATAGAATGAGAACGGGATTTGAACTTCGAGAATTTTAACCGCGGCCAAATTAGGCACCGGGGTTGCCAGCTGAAAAGTAGGCCAGTCGAGAGAAGTATTGCTATTGGATGTTGCCACTGAAGCATCAAGGGAATCCAATTCAATCTCGTAATATTTGTAGTGCGGATTCAATCCGTAATTATCAACTCCACCATCGGCCATTTTATTAAATCACATACATTATTGAATCAGCTCAACCACATTGTTTTCCCTCAATACAATCATGGCATCATAATAAGAATAAACTTCCATTACAAAACCTGCAGCTTGTGTATTGGACCAATTGGCAATAAATGAAATATCAGATTGTTCTTCTGCATTCAATCCAGAGATTTCAAGTCCGTTGGATGTTTCCAAAGAAACTGAAGAAGCATAACATGAAGAACCCAAATTACCAGAAAACGAGTTTCCAGCGGTTGTACCTGTTTTTGTAATTGCAGCCCAAGTAACTGAAGGTCCTCCGGTTTGTGAGTATTGTTGAGTAATTGCACAACAATAATCTAATTCATTATATGAAGTTGATGTTGCAGCTCCACCAGGTTGAACTGCGGCAGTAGCTGTACCCATAGCCCATCTCATAGAGTTAACGTTTGTGGACAAACGATAATCGCCAACAATATTAAGAGCCTTTTCCAATTCGACATATGCTTCAGCACCACCGTTGGTAATTGAAGATCCGACAGTTGTGGATAATTGTACTGGAGAAGCAGGAAAATATCTGCCACCAATACGGTACTGATAATTTTGCATACTTTGGCCAGTAACTGTGGTTGCGGCAGTATCAAAGAAGCAGGCATGAGAGTCAAAAAATCTGGCTGTTGGGGCGCGACGTTGGACTGCAAACAATGCCTTGACTGAACGTGAACGTTCTTGAACAAGCAAATTGACATTGGCAGATCCACCAACAGTAAAGATAAATGTATGCCAAGAAGAAAATTTCAATGGCACTCCACCTTCACGAAGACCTCTTAGAAACATTGCATCTATAGATTAGATAAATTATATAATATACCATATGAAGCATCAAATTCTAGGATTTCTGGAATCAAATTAACATTTCCAACAGCATAGGTTGGATTTGCTCCACTACCAGTTCCCTGAATAGCAATCATTGCTGCATCTGCAGTTTCCAAAGTCAATTCAATAGCCAACTGAGAAGCCATGAATTTGGTTGGGATCAATTTGTCCTGAGTGAATAGACCCAAAGCAAAGTTGACTTGATATCTGCGAGAACAGTATCCCACTGCAGCTGTACCAGAGCCGTTAGTAGCAGTACCTCCACTGGGGGTTGCACCGGTAGAGTTGGTCCCGTTTGGTACATTACCGATACCAGATGCAGCAGTAAATAGAGTAGTTGCTGTTCCTGAAGTAGCAGTAGAAAGAGTAGAATCAATTCCTTGAATATAAAATTGACGAGTATTACAATATCCGAATGCTGGGGCAGTATATGATAGACCTGCAGAATATCCAGGGGCAACTCCAAAAGTGACTCCACCAATACCTTGTGCAATAGTAGATTGATCCATTAGACCTTGTTGGCCGGTACCGGTCCATTCAGTCAAGTTTCGAACAATAACATTGTAATTAATCATATCTTCCAAAGGAGTTGATCCGTACAAGAGACGTACTCTGTTGAAGATGGTTTGGATACTAACTTGTTAGTATCAACTAGCGTTACTCACTTGTTCTGGAATCTAATAATATCGTTTCCCTGAGTTCCATAGGCTTGAAGAGTGACATCAAATTCTAGAGTAGTGTTTAATGGGTTTACATAACCTTGAGCAGGGAATTCCACTCGAATGACTGATCCGGGTACAAAAAGAGCACCATTTTCTAAAAGTTAGTACCTTCCGGTAGGGAGTAGTACTTGGTGGGATTCTTGGGGTCAATTTGATTGCCTTGTTTGCTAGGAACGTTAGTGACGCCGAAAATCGGTAGAACCTTGAGTTGGGAATGAGAATTGAGCGTTCCAAGGAACGATAACTTCTGAGGAGCCAGGGTACCATTTAAAGTGTGCAGACATTGGTTTATTTAATACACATACATTATTAATCAATTTGTTCCATAGTTTTCTTACGCGGGAGGTCTGTAGTTTTAATCATATCCTCAATCTCCATTATTTTCTGGGAAGCATTGCGCTGAGTGAGTACTACAAGGCGGATTATTTCTGTCAGATTGATTGATGATTTCTCTTCGTCGTTCTTGACCACCAGATCGTATTTACCGCTGAATAGTCCATCCATGTGTGGTTTCATTTTTTCGGCATAAGATTTTTGTTCTTCAGTCATTTCAGGCTCTTTATTCATTTTGGGTAAAAATGTATGTGGCAATAAAAATGGCTGTAACCAGAGCCCCAAAAGAATCGAAATTAAAAAAAGTAAATAATACCCTTCGAGATATAATAGCAGTTGGAACTAGTTTGGCGGTTGTTGCCAGTGGAGCAGCTATTGGATATAATTATTATGATACGCATTATGGACCCACATTTCAAGCTAATATCAAAAAAGCTGCCAAAAAAGTTGAAGCCGATAAATATTTCGAAGAGAATGCAGTTAATTTAAAACCTACGCAACTTGAATATGATGTAGGTAAAAAAGTTAATCGTGAAAAGATTCGAAATCGATATGAAAGTAATCAAATTGATATAAATGCATATAGAGCCCCTGCTACAACTTCTGTCGAAATATCTAGACCTGAATTTATTCCTGGACATTTTGAGTTGGAGATAAAAGATGCTTTACGGCTTTCAGGCCCAAAACATAGCTACGACTTTAAACAAAGTTTACCCGTTGAACCTCTTCGGCATGGTCCATCAAATTATCGGGTACCTGAAATTGAAATGGGGAAATATTATTCAAATCTGATGACTGCTTCAATGTTACCTAATACTGGTAAACGTCCTGGAGAATATATGGTGAGCGGTAGATATTCAAGGCAACGTGGATAATATATTATTTCTTTTGTTTACCGACTTTTGTTTTTTGTTTGCGCGGTTTGATTTTGATTCCAACATTTTGGATTTGTCGGGTTTGTGTTGGTTCTGACATTGACGAATCGATTGGTTGTGGCCGTTGTACAGGACTCGCCTGAGGAGAAGGTGCAGCTTGAATTGGCGATGGAGTTTCGATATGTTGAGGTGCGGCGGCTGCAGGTAAAGGTTTAGGTTTTGGTTCTTCAATCAATGGTGCGTGGAATGATGTTGCGACATTAACTTTTGGGTTCTTGTATGCGAACCCGTACTTGTCTACATCTTGGGTCCCGTTTTCGCTAGTATAGAATGATCCTTTTTCGTCTTTGCCATATCCGTATTGAGGAGTATTATATGATCCTCCACCAGAATGAACATGGGCAGTATCTTGGCCTGAAGTTGCCAGATTTAATAATCCAGAAGCTGTTCCTAGACCAGTTGCCGCTAATCCTGCTCCAGGTATAAATGGTGCTGCTACACTTGCAATTCCGCTCGCTGCGCCAAAAACTTTTTTTATATCGCCCAAGGTATCTATTTGTGCCTCGTATGCTGCTTGTCCACGTAATTGTGGCATTTGATCTTGCCCCATACAAAATGAACCCGCATCATATGGATGGGGAGATTGCCGTATTCACTACCGAACAAGTTGATTTATTGGGGCCGCCAGAGTATTTTGGGTACTCCAAGTTTTATGTTATAAAGTGTGTACACATATCCTCCGGAGGACTAATGCTCTAGTAACACCGAGACTACAATGGTTATGGACTATGCCATGGAAAATGGTGATGGCAGAGATAAATTTAGACCTATCCATAGGTATAATCGCCTGGAGAGATTTACTTCGATTATTTGTACTTTATTGGGCGGCAAGGAATCTATTCCGCAAGATGTATTGGATACTACATTTATGGCTGAATCTTGGGAAGATGTTAGGCAGGCGTTAAAGGGTGCTGGGTACCAGGTACTAACGTTAGGTTTTCTGTTCGCTAAAGCTCCAGAAATATTATAATCATATCCCTACAATTATGCATATCCATGGACTGGCTAAACCTATAGTCTTGGATTTAAAGGAAGGGTTGTATTTGAAGATGATAAATGATTTCAGGATTTTCCAAGCAGCGTATAATGATTTGCATGTACGTGGAGTTATTACAAGAAAGTATTTTCCGTCTTTGCGGTATATAGCGTTCAAGATTATGGAAGATAAGTGTGTACACATGTAATAACTAACTACGTTAGTTATGCAGAGTTTAACGATGTTGTTTTTATTAGAACACCAAGAAAACAAAAAGCTTTGGACGAGATTTGGGATATGATTTATGACGCATAATATATGTGTTTATAATAATGACTACTGGACGAAGAGAAACGAGTACTGCCATAACAAAACCTAATGGCACGGATATTGCTTTGGCTGTTTCGTTGGGACTTGCAGGATTGGCTGCCGGCGCATATGGCGGATACAAAGAATATCAGCATAAGCAACAAATTGTTCGATATGACCAATTCCCTCAATCAGCTTATAACGCCACGAACCACCCCAATTATTACGAATAGTATATTAGCTGGAATAGAAAATATCGTTTCGAAGGGTAGCTTTGCACCCGTCTACCAGTTCACCTGAATGCTGCATCTTGTGTGAGAATAAAACCACTTTTCCTTTTTCTGCTTCGCAGCGATGTACTACGTTGCCTTGTTTATCGTGGAAAAGTGTCGCTCCAGTTTTTGGGGTTGATAGGTACAATAGCCAAGTCATTCTGGTTTCCATTGCCCCGTTTGGGGTAGTGTAGCTACCGTCCATGTGCGGTTTGAATTGTTCTCCAGTAGAATAGATTACGTGTACGAAAATACCATTCATTCTTGTTCTGTATTGGTATCCGGTACCATTTGCAATGAATGCTGGGAGGTAGTGTTCGATTTCTTTATATACAAGATCAGATAATTTCCAGTCGAGTTTTTCACGACGAATACATTTTCTGGTATC
>Ga0214246_1000355_pt1 | contig 12591 bp, 13 predicted proteins | sample TroBogypolimnion_41_FD_153084 | JGI IMG/M metagenome (GOLD analysis project Ga0214246, IMG submission 153084) | Freshwater microbial communities from Trout Bog Lake, WI - 29MAY2009 hypolimnion | ecosystem: Environmental > Aquatic > Freshwater > Lake > Hypolimnion/Profundal zone | place: Trout...
ATGGTTAGCTTTTAGTTATTTTTGCTTTCTAAAATGATGACTTTGAAGATAAAAAGTAGTTTTATTGTTTTAATTGCAATTTTATTTTACTCCTGCGGTAATTCCAAGGCAACTAAAATTGCTGAGGCTCAAAAAGCAGCTTTAATTGTAAAACAAATTCAAGGGGAAGAGTTATATGAAAACCATTGTGAAAGATGTCATAAATTATATGATCCTGAGGAATATACAATGTTAGAATGGCAATCTATTTTAAAAAAAATGCAAAACAAAGCACATCTTGAGGATGTCGATGTGGATAAAATTTTAATTTATCTAAATAAAAGTTCCATTAATCAACCTAAATAGTTATTTTATAATAAATGAGTAATACATTAGATAGGGACGATTTCGAAAAAATTGAAATGCGAGTAGGCACTATTATTGAAGTTAATGATTTTCTTGAGGCGAGAAAGCCAGCTTATCAATTAATAATTGATTTTGGTAGCGAGATAGGTGTTAAAAAATCATCCGCTCAAATTACAAAAACGTATTCAAAACAAGAGTTAATTGGAAAACAAGTTATTGCTGTTATAAATTTTCCTAGAAAACAAATCGGAAAATTTATGAGTGACTGTTTAGTTCTAGGTTCTGTAAGTGGAGACGAGGTAGTATTGTTAACTTCTGATAAAAAAGTGTCGAATGGCTTAAAAATCGCATAAAAAAACCAAAAATATTTCAATTTTTGGTTTTTCATTTTATTATTAGCTTTTAAATATCATCAAAGTTAATGTCTGTATAATTTTTTTCGGAATTCAATGTTTCGTCTTTTTCATCTACATAATATTCTTTTTTGAAATCTTTCTGGTGTCTTTCTGAAATTACTTCTTCTCCTTTATTATTTAAAACAAATGAAGTCATATCGTCTAGGATTTCTTTGAATGCCATAAAATCTTCTTTGTATAAATAGATTTTGTGTTTTTTGAAATGAAAAGAACCATCTTCTTCGGTGAATTTTTTACTTTCAGTTATGGTAATGTAATAGTCATCAGCTTTTGTAGCTCTTACATCGAAGAAATAAGTTCTTCTTCCCGCTCTTAAAACTTTAGAAAAAATTTCGTCTTTTTCTAACATGTCATTTTCTCTCATATTCGTTCTGTCAATTAGTAGTTTTTCTTTTACGAAAATGATAAAAAAAACTTTACCAAACAAGAATTATTGAACTTCTTTTTCAGAAAGTTGTTTATAATATAATTCTTTATAATAACCTTCTTGGTTTACTAATTGATTATGAGAGCCTTGTTGAATTATTTTTCCTTCCTTTAAAATAATGATTTTATCTGCATTTTTGGCTGATGAGACTCTATGACTGACAATTATTGTCGTTTTTTCTTTCGAAATTTCAAGTAAATTATTCAATATTTTCTCTTCAGTTTGGGTGTCTACAGCTGATAAACAATCGTCAAAAAGCAATATTTCAGGATTTTTAATGATAGCTCTTGCTAAAGAAATTCGTTGTTTTTGTCCTCCTGAAAGCGTAATTCCTCTTTCCCCTAATAAGGTTTCATATTGCTGATTGAACTGAATAATGTTATCGTGTACAACTGCTTTTTTTGCTGCATCTATTACTTCTATGTCAGACGCAGTTTCTTTTCCGAATTTAATATTATTTTTTATAGTATCTGAAAACAAAAAGGAATCTTGAGGAACAATTCCTATACTTTCACGTAAATCACTTAGATTAATATTTGCAAGTTGTTTGCCGTCAATTAGAATGGTGCCTTCTTTTATATCATGCATTCTCGTTAATAATGAAAGTATGCTTGATTTGCCAGAGCCAGTTTTTCCTAAGATGGCTAAGGTTTCCCCTTTTTTGACTTCAAACGAAATGTTTTTTAAGGCTTCAATTTTTGTGTCTTCATAAGTAAAACTAACATTGTTAAAAGATATTTCTCCCTTAATAATAGATTTATTAGAAGTGGTATTTTTGATATCGGGTTCTGTTTTTAAAAATTCATTAATACGTTTTTGGGATGCTTCAGCTTCTTGAATTAATGATGACACCCAACCGATAGAAGCTACAGGCCAAGTGAGCATGTTGACATATAAAATAAATTCTGCAATTGTTCCAATGCTTTTTATTGAACCTTGGATATACATCAGACCTCCAAAATAGATTACTACCAAATTGCTAACGCCAATTAGTGTTGCCATTAATGGGCCAAATAGCGATTGTACTTTAGCCAAATTCATACTTTTGGTTTTGCTTTCATTAGCTAAATCAATACTAAGTTTATTATTTTTATTTTCTAAAGAATAAGCCTTAATAACTCTAATTCCTGAAAAAATCTCTTGAGTAAAACTAGAAACTTTGGATAAATATTGTTGGAATAGGGTACTTCTTCTATTTATTTCAACGCTTAGCTTGAAAATAATATAGGATAGTAATGGCAAAGGTAATAGTGTATAAAAAGTTAATCGAGGTGATACATTATACATATATAGAATTACTACTGTAAAACGGATTATAGTATTAATTGTATACATAACAGCAGGTCCAACATACATTCTTACTTTAGCAACATCTTCGCTAATTCGATTCATTAAATCACCAGTACGATTATTTTTATAAAAATTTTGATCTAAAACTTCATAGTGCTTGAAAACTTCATTTTTTAAATCAAATTCGACGTGACGAGACATAACAATCAAAGTTTGACGCATCAAGAAAGTTAGAATTCCTGCTATAATGGTGGTACCTATAATCAGTAAGATATTTTGAATAAGTTGATCTTTTATACTATCAGTTCCAAAACTGTTTTTGTTATAGTTTTCAATTGCTTTTATAGATTTACTAATTAATTTTGGCGTGAATAAAGAAAATATTTGAGCAATAATAGTGATGAAAATACCTAATAAAAAACGATATTTATATTTGATAAAATATTTATTTAAATATTGTAATTCTTTCATATTATATATTTATTTTCTTGTAAAAATCTTTTGAATGTTGTTAAAATATAACGTATAATATATTTTATAAATAATCAGTAAAAATTAATTTTATTAACAAAAAGCTAAATAAACACATAATGGATCAATTATTTTGAATAAAAAGCTAAATTTGCTCTGACTTATTGATAAAGTCGCAAACCTAATATTATTTTATGACTTCAGAAATCACAACCCCAAAAGAACTTCAAAAGATGGATCCTGTGTTTGGTCAATTATCGTTTGATAATCATGAGCAAATCGTTTTTTGTAACGACAAAGATACTGGATTAAAAGCAATTATTGGTATTCATAATTCAGTTTTAGGGCCCGCTTTAGGGGGGACTAGAATGTGGAATTATGCTAACGAATGGGAAGCTTTGAATGATGTTTTGCGTCTTTCTCGGGGAATGACCTATAAATCCGCTATCACAGGGTTAGACTTGGGTGGTGGTAAAGCAGTAATTATTGGAGATGCTAAAACTCAAAAAACTCCAGAGATGATGCGTAAATTTGGAGAATTTGTAAATTCGTTATCTGGAAGATATATCACTGCCGAAGATGTAGGTATGGTTACGGCTGATATGGATGCCGTAAGAGATGTAACACCTTATGTTACTGGTATTTCTGAATCTCGTGGAGGATCTGGTAATCCATCACCTGTAACTGCATATGGGGTATATATGGGAATGAAAGCTGCCGCTAAATATCAATTTGGTTCCGATAATTTAGAAGGAAAAAGAATTCTTGTACAAGGTATTGGACATGTTGGTGAAACTTTAGTAGATTATTTAACAAAAGAAGGCGCCCTGGTTCAAATTGCTGATATAAATGAAGACAAACTAATTGAAGTGGGTAAAAAATATGGCGCAACAATATACGCTGGTGATGATTTATATACTGCAGATGTGGATATCTATGCTCCTTGTGCGTTAGGTGCTACAATTAATGATGATACAGTTTATAAAATTAAAGCTAGAGTCATTGCCGGTGCCGCAAACAATCAATTGGCAAACGAAAATACGCATGGACCCATTCTTCAAGAAAGAGGTATTGTTTATGCTCCCGATTTCTTAATTAATGCTGGTGGAATCATAAATGTATATGCTGAAATCGCACATTATGACAAAGCTGAGTCTATGAGAAGAACAGAAAATATTTACAATACTACTTTAGAAATTTTTAATTATGCTAAAGCGAATAACTTAACTCCTCAGAAAGCGGCAATGGCTATTGCTGAGAATAGAATAGCTCAAAGAAAAAAAGAAAACGGTAAATAGAGTAGTGTTTCATTAAAATAGTTTTATTTTTGCAAAGCGAAAGAGTAGTGTCTTTCGCTTTGTTAATTTTATCCAAATCAAAAAGTTCTTATCCGTGTTAAACAGAAGACATATTAGAATTAAAGTCATGCAATCCATTTATGCTATGCACCAAAGTGGATCAGACAACCTTGAAAAGCAAGAAAAGTTTTTACAAGTTAGTTTAGAAAACATACAAGATTTATATCTCATCTTGCTGTCTTCGTTAATTGAAATCCGAAAAAAGGAAATTGAATATATAGATTTAGCACAAAAAAAACACTTGGCTACTTCTGAAGAGCGTAATCCTAATCTGAGATTTATTAATAATCCTATTTTAGTTGCTTTGGACGAAAGCAATTCGTTGCAAATTGCTCTTGAAAAAAATAAAATAACCAATTGGCAAGCCAATGATGATACTATTTTAATGCTTTTACAAGACATTAAAAAAAGTGAATTATTTCAAAAATATATGGCCAAAAAAACAGTTACCTTTGAAGAAGAACGTTTTTTTGTAGTAGATATATTCTCAGAAATTATTGCCCCAAATGAAAAATTATATTCTTATCTAGAAGATTTCAAATTGACATGGGTAGATGATATTCCAGTAGTAAATACCTTAATTGTGAAACAATTAAGGCATATGACGGCTGATGCTAATGCTATTAAAGTTCCCGTGGTCTATAAAGATGAAGAAGACAAAGAGTTCTCAATGTCACTATTCAGAAAAACGGTTTTGAATGATGCTGAATTAACCAAAGAATTTATCGATAAAACCCCTAATTGGGATTTTGAACGTATCGCTGAGCTGGATACCATAATTTTAAAAATGGCAATCTGTGAGTTTTTAAAATACCCTTCTATTCCCTTTAAAGTTACAATTAATGAATATTTAGAACTAGCCAAAGAATATTCAACACCTAAAAGTAGTATTTTTATCAATGGAATTTTAGATAATCTTGTCAAACATTTTCAAACAAATAATAAAATAAATAAAGCTGGAAGAGGCTTACTATAAATAAAATAATAATTAAATAACAGAAATTATGGGACAATTTGGTTCGATGGGGTACATTGTTTTAATGTTTGCGGTAATGTATTTCTTCATGATTATGCCACAACAAAAAAGAGCTAAAAAAGAAAAGGAATTTGAGAAAAATTTAAAAGTAGGGGATAAAATCATCACTAAAAGTGGACTACATGGGAAAATTGCTGAACTTGCAGAGACTACTGTTGTTGTTGAAACTATGTCAGGTAAATTAAAAATGGAGCGTTCAGCTATCTCTTTAGAAATGAGTGCAGCCCTAAATAAAAAAGTATAATATCTAGGTACTTATTTACCGGTAAATGTAATTAATAATAAAAAGATTAGCATTTATGCTTGGTTGATTTGTAATTTTATAATGTCCACTATGATAACCAATGTTCTATTGAACGTTGGTTTTTTTATAGATGAAATGCACGTATTTAATGTTATAGCGGCAGTTCGTCGAAAAATAATATAATATTTAATAATACTATTTTTAATTTGATATATTTATATTTCTTAATCTGTTGTGTACTTTGAATATATCAAAACTTTTGGATACTTTTCCAATTCCTGCCATTCTACTTGACAATGATTTTTCTATTGTTCAAGTTAATGATTTATTGTGCCAACTAGTAGGTATTCAATCCAATTTATTAGAAACAAAGCCAATTGATTTTCTTTTTCCAGATATTAATTTTGATTCCTTACAGTCAAATTTGAAAGTCACAACGGATTATTACACGCCACTTGGCAAAAAAAATCCGTTGCTAATTCAATTCCAGTTAGTGGATGAAGTTGATGTCCGTGCAGTTTTATATATTACTAAATCAAAGGAACAACCCAAAGCAAAGTCGAATTTTTCTTTACGAAAAGAAGTTCTATTAAAACAAAAACTTAATGTTTTTGAGCTGTTTTTGAATCATATTAATGAAGGGGTATTGGTATTTAATGATGAAGGTAGTTTGTTGTACTTAAATGGAGATGCCTCCAAACGCTTTGGTATTAAAGGGAATAGAATTAGAAAGTTTACCGCTTGGCAATTATTTGAGTTTTTTGGTTCGCAAGAAGAATGGGGAAACCAAAAAAAAATGATTGCTACAAAAAACAGATTGAAAACGATTTATTACTTGAATGATAGTAGTTCAAATACAATGAATACTTTATCCTTAGCTTTCCATTACCAAAGAATTAATAGGGATGATTTTTATGTAATTACTTATGCAGATATTACAGAATCAAGAAGGGATAAATTATTAATTAGCGAGCAAAATAATCAAATTAATATTTTCCATAAAAATATTCCTGCAGCTTTATTCCAATTTGTAGTAGAAGAAAATAAAGATAATTATTTTTCTTATGTAAGTGATTCTTTTTATAATATGTTTGGATTTTCTATAACAATTGAGGATAAAAATTGGAGTACTTACATTTCAGATTATGCTTTCAATATGCCTCTCTTTTTGGATTTGATGAAGGAATCAATAAATGAAGGAATTGAATTCAAACATATTGGACGATTTCGTTCTGTAACTGGTGAAATTGTATGGATTGAAATTAATGCTGTTCCAGCCCAAAAAGGGAATTTGCTTGTCTATAATGGATTGGTATTAAATATTACAGAAAGAAAAGAATTTGAGCTTGAGAATATCAAAAAAAGAGCTTTTAATGATTCTATTTTGTTTAGCATTCCAGCTGATATCGCTGTTTTTGATAGTCATCATAATTATACGTTTATTAATCCTAATGGTATTGCCAATGATGAATTGAGGGAGTGGATGATTGGCAAAAATGATTTTGATTATTGCGCAATGAAAGGCATTGATACAGCCTTAGCTACTATGAGACATTCCTTTTTTCTTAAAGCAATCGAAACAAAACAATCCGTTGATTGGGTTGATGAAATTATAAAGGAGGGAAAGAAAACATTTGTATTACGACGGTTCTCTCCTTTTTTTGTTGATGATGAGTTTGCTTACATGATAGGTTATGGAATTGATATTACAGAACTTAAAAGAACACAGTCTATTCTTTCTGAAACTCAACGTCAGAATGAATTGATTTTGAAATCAGCTTTAGATGCAATTGTTATTATCGATAAAGATTGGAAGATTATTTTTTGGAATCCTCAAGCTGAAGAAATTTTTGATTGGCGTGCGGAGGAAGTAATTGGAAATTATCTTTTTAAAACTATTTTTCCACAAAATGATGAGGAACATCAAGAAGAAAAATTGAAAGCCATTACCTCCTTTGATAGTAATCAAATTTTAGAATTATCGGCTTCTAGAAAGGATGGGAAAGAATTTCCAATTGAGTTGATTATTGTTCCTATTGATGATGTCGACAATAGTTTTCATTATTGTGCTTTTATCAGGGATATTAGTAATAGAAAAGAAAAAGAAAATGAAATTGAACGTCAGAACAGAATCTTAAAAAGCCAAAATATAGAATTGGAGCAGTTTACCTACATTGCCTCACATGATTTGCAAGAACCATTACTTTCTTTGATTAGTTTTTCTAAATTACTTGAAGAAGAGTATAATGACAAGCTAGATGAGGAGGGACAATTGTTCGTTCGATTTATCAATCAGTCGGCTAAAAGAATGCGTTCCCTAATCTCTGGATTAATGGAGTATGCTCGGATTAATAAAAAAGAACAATTTGTACTAACGGATTTGAATTTTATTATTCAAGAGGTCTTGGATGACTTAAAAAACACTATTACTAAAAATAATGCGCTAATTGAATTTAATACATTACCTATATTGTATTGTCATGCTACACATATTAGATTATTGTTTCAGAATTTAATTAGTAATGCTATTAAATTTACAAGCAAAGGAATTCAACCGATAGTGAGGATTTCATGTATTGAAAGAGAGGTGGATTGGTTATTTTCAATACAGGATAATGGAATCGGAATTGATCCTAGAAATGTTGATTATATATTTTTAATATTTAAAAGGTTACATAATTATACAGATTTTGAAGGGCATGGAATTGGTTTGGCACATTGTAAAAAAATAGTAGACATACACAATGGCGAAATCTGGGTAGAATCAGAATTAGAGAAAGGAAGTACCTTTTATTTCACAATCTCAAAAAAGATTTAAATTAATATACTAAATAGAATTTATTATGAATAAAAAAGTACACACTATTTTATTGGTTGATGATGATTTAGCCATTAATTATTTTCATAAAAGATTACTTTCAAAATCAGAACTATCAGACGCTATTATTACACTCTACAATGGTGAAGTTGCCATACAAAAGTTGATAGAACAAAATGATGTATTAACGGAACAGGATGTGCTATTAATTTTTTTAGATATTAATATGCCTATAATGGATGGATGGCAATTTCTTGAGGAATATAAAAAAATTAAAAGTTCTTTACGATTTAAATGTATGATATTTGTACTAAGTTCTTCTATCAATCCAGATGATATTAAAAAAGCAGAAAGTAATGTTTTTGTCTCTAAATATTTAGCAAAACCATTGTCTATGGATAATGTTACTTGTATTATAAATGGGTATTTGTAAAAAGAAGAACAGCTATAACAAGAAGCACTACTAATCAATTAGAGCATTGAACTAAATTATAGTAGCAATAATGTAATGCTTTACAACTAACTATTTTCAATATCTCAAAGTTTAAAAAAAGCGCTACAACAGACTTCAGATGGTTATAGTATTTCTTAAAAGGTTATTATTGATTAGAACTCCAATTTCTTTTTTCTGAGTTCAAAGTTTTGTCCAAGATATACTTTTCGTACCATTTCATCAGCAGCCAATTCTTCAGGAATACCAGCCTTTAAAATTCCGCCTTCAAACATCAAATAGGTTTTATCAGTAATGGCTAATGTTTCCTGGACATTATGGTCGGTTATTAGGATTCCGATGTTTTTATTTTTCAATTGTGCTACAATTCTTTGAATGTCTTCTACGGCAACTGGGTCAACTCCCGCAAAAGGTTCGTCCAACAAAATGAATTTAGGGTCAGTAGCTAAACAACGTGCAATTTCAGTCCTTCTTCGTTCCCCTCCAGATAATAAATCTCCTCTGTTAGTGCGAATGTGTTCCAAACTAAATTCAGCAATTAAGCTTTCCATTTTGGCAATTTGTTCTTCTTTGGTATGCTTTGTAAGTTGTAAAACACTTAAAATATTATCTTCAATACTTAATTTTCTAAAAACAGAGGCTTCTTGCGCTAGATAACCAATTCCATTTTGAGCACGTTTATACATTGGAAATTCAGTAATATTTATATCATCAAGATAAATATTTCCTGAATTCGGTTTTACCAATCCAACAATCATATAGAAAGAAGTAGTTTTACCAGCTCCATTTGGTCCCAATAGTCCAACAATTTCTCCTTGATTTACTTCAACAGAAATTCCTTTTACAACACTTCTCCCTTTATAGGTTTTAACTAAATTTTCTGCTCTTAATTTCATAGCTAGATTATCAGATTTTTAGAAAGTTAGATTTTTAGACAAATTAACGAATAAACAAAAGACCAAATCAAGGATTTAACAATTATTTATTTTCTTCAAGTGCTTCCCAAAATTCATAGGCCCTTCTCAAATGTGGAATCACAATGGTTCCTCCTACAAGAGTAGCAATTCCCATCGCTTCCATCATTTCTTCTTTAGTAATACCTTCTTTATAAGAAGTTTCTAAATGATATTTAATGCAATCATCACAACGTAAAACGGTTGATGCAACTAGACCTAATAGCTCTTTCGTTTTCACATCTAGAGCTCCTTCTGCATAAGCGTTGGTGTCTAAATTGAAAATTCGTTTTACTATTTTATTATTATCTTCTAATAATTTTTCGTTCATCTTCGAACGATATTCATTGAATTCCTTAACTTGATTGCTCATCTTTTTTTCTTTTTTTAGCTACAATAGCCGCAATAAAAATGCTTACTTCATATAATAATAGCAAAGGTATAGAGACTATGACTTGACTTGGGATATCAGGTGGAGTTACAATAGCTGCAATAGTTAAGTTGATTACAATTGCTAATTTCCTATATTTTCTTAAAAATTCTGGGCTTACAAGATTTAATTTAGCTAGGAAATAAATTATGATAGGCATTTCAAAGACTAATCCACTTCCTACTAAAGATGTTTTAACCATGCTTACATAAGAATCAACGGTAAATTGATTGACAATACTTTTACTTACATTAAACGTCCCGAAGAAGTTGATGGAAAGCGGTAAAACAACGTAATACCCAAAAAGAACGCCAATAAAAAATAAGAGAGATGATATTACAATGAAGGATCCAGCATGTTTTCTCTCGTGCTCATACAAGGCAGGGCTAATAAATTTCCAAATTTGCCATAATATATAAGGAAAGGAAAGAATAAATCCGGCTGTAATTAACGTCCATAAATACATTGAAAATTGCCCGCCAACTTCCGTGTTTTGAATGATAAATTTAAATTCAGTGGCACAAGCATAACTATCATCAACGCCAAAATAATGAGTTAATTCACAAAAAAATCGATAAGTAACAAAACTTGGGTCTTTTGGGCCAAAAATTATAGTATCAAATATAAAACCATCTATAAAATAACAAGCACAAGCTAAAATTATAATTGCACTTGTACTGCGCACCAAGAGCCACCTTAAATCTTCGAGATGATCCATAAAGGACATTTCCTTCATTTCTTTCTTTGCCATTATACGATTCCTTCTTTTAAAATATCATGCAAATGAATTACTCCTTTGTATTCGCCATTGTCGACAACAACTAATTGTGTGATAGAAAAATCTTCCATACTGTTTAAGGCATCCACAACCATATCATTTGATGTAATAATTTTTGGATGAACTGTCATGATATCTTTTGCAGTGAGTCCAGAAATAGTTTCGGTTTTGTTTAACATTCTTCTGATGTCACCATCAGTAATAATTCCAACCACCTTATTATTTTCTATGACTGCAGTCACACCCAAACGTTGTTCAGAAATGGTTACAATTACATTTTTAATACTAGAATCAGGACCAACCATAGGCTTGCGCGATGTATCTAGCATATCCGTAACTCTTAATAGCAGTTTTTTACCTAAAGCACCACCAGGATGATATTTGGCGAAATCTTCTGGAGTAAAATTCCTCATTTCCATTAGGCAAACAGCTATGGCATCACCCATTACTAATTGTGCAGTAGTGCTATTTGTAGGAGCTAAATTATTTGGGCAAGATTCCCTTTCAACAAAGGTGTTTAAAGTATAATGAGCTTCTTTTCCTAAAAATGAAGTAATATTTCCTGTAATAGCAATTAATTTATTGCCGAATCTTTTTAATAGTGGAACTAAAACTTTTATTTCTGGACTATTACCACTTTTAGAAATACAAATCACAATATCGTTATCTTGAACCATACCTAAATCACCATGAATTGCCTCCGAAGCATGTAAAAAAATAGAGGGGGTGCCAGTTGAATTTAGTGTAGCCACTATTTTTTGGGCAATAATAGCACTTTTACCAATTCCAGTTACGATTAATCGTCCTTTGGAATTGTAAATTAATTGAACCGCTTCAACGAAGCTAAGGTCAATAAAATCAGTAAGTTTTGCTATGGATTGGCTTTGTGAAAGCAAAGATTTTTTAGCCGATTCAATTATATTTTCTTTAGTTATCAAAATAGATTTGGTATAAAATTTGTATGAATAAAAGAAAGTTGTATATTTATGGTTGCAAATTTATGTAAAAATACTATTAAGTAAGAATGAATTCAAACGAAATTGACATACACAAAGAATTAAAAAAATATTTTGGTTTTAACCAATTTAAAGGGTTACAAGAACACGTAATTAAAAGTATAGTAGCTAAGGAAAATACTTTTGTTATTATGCCAACTGGTGGAGGAAAATCACTTTGTTATCAACTACCTGCATTAATTCAAGAGGGAACAGCAATTGTAGTTTCTCCTTTAATTGCTTTAATGAAAAATCAGGTTGATGCGATTAGAAGTTTATCTTCAGAAAATGGAATTGCACATGTGTTAAATTCGTCGTTAACTAAAACAGAAATTAATCAAGTTAAAAAAGATATAATTTCTGGAATTACTAAGCTTTTATATGTAGCCCCTGAATCACTGACTAAAGAAGAATATGTGGAATTTCTTAAAAGTGTTCCGATTTCTTTTGTCGCTATTGACGAAGCACACTGTATTTCAGAATGGGGTCACGATTTTAGACCTGAATATAGAAATTTAAGGACTATTATTAAACATTTAGGTGATGTTCCTGTAATCGGATTGACAGCAACTGCAACTC
>Ga0214246_1000356_pt1 | contig 12586 bp, 15 predicted proteins | sample TroBogypolimnion_41_FD_153084 | JGI IMG/M metagenome (GOLD analysis project Ga0214246, IMG submission 153084) | Freshwater microbial communities from Trout Bog Lake, WI - 29MAY2009 hypolimnion | ecosystem: Environmental > Aquatic > Freshwater > Lake > Hypolimnion/Profundal zone | place: Trout...
TCACCGAAGGAGATGATTGATTGTATTGGGAATAGAGTGTTTGTAATGGGTTTAGTACGTTTGCTGCTCCACCAGCTAACTGTTGTAATCCCAACGCACCTAGACCTGCTTGACCAAAGTTAATACCTTGTTGAGCTTGTGCTGCACCTGCAGGAGCTTGATTAGCACCTGATAATGTGGCTAGTAAGTTTTGTTGTTGTTGTAAGCTAGAAGTAGCATATTGTTGACCAAACTGTTGAGCTTGCAACAATCCACCGCCTGATACTAAGCGACCCTGTGCAGCTTGTTGAGCTTGTTGAGCTTGTAAGCCTTGTTGAAGGTTAAACTGGTAACCTGGAGTAGAGGTAATGGTATTTGGGTTTGCCAGTAAGTTCTGTAACTGGGAAGCTGCTTGTGAACGGTATTGAGCGTATGGGTCTGCAACACCTGGTTTAGTAGCACCGCCACCAAGTAATGATGCAGCTTGTCCTAATTGTCCAATACCGCCTATTAATTGAGCGCCAGTCTTGGCATATCCAGCTAAGTCGCCTAGTGTAGTTCCTACGCCACCTTGGGCAATAACTTTACCAGAAGCATCAAGAATATCACCGCCTTGAATAGAACCCATTGAACCGTCTGCTAATTGGAATGGCGTAGCTTGAGCACCTGCAGCAGCACCTTCTAATTGAGCCGCAGTTCCACCCGCTTGTGCAATTTGTTCTGCAGTTAATCCAGCTTGAGCTAATTGCTCTCCTGAAAGTCCAGCTTGAAGTAATTGACTTGCAGTTGCACCATTAGATAATGCGTCTGCAACAGACATTGTTCCTGCTGCTGCTTGTGCTGCGGCATCTGCTGAAAATGCTAATGCACCTGCATCTGCGGCTGCAATATCTGCTCCTCCAGCACCTAATACAGGGCCTACAAATTCTGCTGCTGCTGCGGTTGATTCTGCCATGATTCTATCCTATTAATTTACCAAACACACGTTCAGTCTGTTTGTATCCTAAACGCTCAAATATTGCACCAACATCTTGGTGTACTTTAGTATTCATTATTAAACGCTGAACACCATAGCTCTTTAGGATTTCCTCGTTCTTAATGAACAATTTTACTCCTGTTGAGCCTTTTCGATAATCTTTAGATATAAAAAATATATCATTTGTAGCTGTCAAACTATCTTTATAATGCAAGTTATAGGCAATAATGCAAATACAATAACCTATTAATTTACCGTCATCTCTAGCTGTAACAATCCTCATTACCCCAGCATGGCACAGTTTTTCATACATTTCATAGTTTGGATTGAGTTTGATAACCTCTTTATTTAAGGCTATTTCTTCCCAATGGTATTCTAATAAAGGCTTAATTTCATCAATTACTTGGTCAAAAGTCTCTTCTTTGTATTCAATCATGTATCCCCCTTTTCGACATCCACTTCAAAATATTCAAGTCTCAAGGGTACATTATCTTGGTGTAACAAGTCAAACGCTCTTCTGCGGCCTTGCCCTAGTCTATGGACTTCGGATTTAGCGGTATTGAGGTTAACGTTCTGCCACGAAGACCAAGTTTGATAGTCATCACTGGTATAGCGTACTAGGGCATAAGAATCAATCTTATCGCCTACAATTTGGACGCTTCTCCAAAATTTACGTAAATTATCGCCACCATCAACTAAAGGTGTACGAGCCAATACGGTAATGGGGTTGCCATCATCTTGATAGGTATTAGAGTCAAACTCATAGACCTTACCGTTAGTCTCATGTTGAAGTAAATCCATGTCATTAAACTTGGTATAGAACTGACCCTTAAAATAACCTTCTACGTTATTTTCAGTGGAAGTCCAGTATGTCCAGCCGTTTTGAGCAAAGTCATATACTAGGGTATACCCTAAGTCTCTAAGGGTTAATACGTATAGGGAATGTCCTGATGTCTTAATACTAAAGGCATAAGCAGAGTCAGGATTACAGTTATTGATAATCCTCTCAATATACTGATTAGAAATAATCTGAGGAGATTGACCTGACATAGCCATTACTTGAAATCCCTTTTGGTGGCTTGTACCCATCCAAACAAGAGTGTTATCCATTTGTATTAAAGAGTCTTCTGCTGCGGCTCCAAATTGAATGACAGAGTTCTGGTAAGGAAGAAATGGACTGCCTGGAGATGTTCCTGCATCATAGAAAAACTCAATATGATGGGAACCAAAGGTAACAATATAGTTAATTGTACGACCAATAGCTAATAGAGGGTCAGCATCAGACACTACACCAATGTAGTTAATTGCTTGCCAAGTTGTAGGGTCTTCTACGTTAGAGTTATAAAGCAAACCCTGAGGAGTCCCAACAACATAATACCCGTCCACAAACACCGCACCCGATACAGTAGTACCAGGATAAGAGGTAGTAAAGGTAAGAGTAACGGTTGCAGAAGCTGTAGCATTTTGACTTAAAGTTAAGGCAGTACCAAATATAGTTAAAACATAAGTGCCAAGGGGAACACCTGTCCCTGTCACAATCTGTCCAATCTGAATTGCGGGATTGGATGCAGATAATGTTACAACAGGCGTACCTGATATGGTCGTACCGTTTTGCGTCGTAATGGTGCCTTGTAAATCTAAAATGGTGCTTGTTGCTATGGTATAGACATATCCGTGGCTCTCATTCTTAAAAAAGACTTGAGATTGGTCTACTGAGTAGATGAAATCATACTCATCCGTACCATCGACAGGGGTAGCATTAGCCACTCCATTGTCATAGAAGGTAGTTCCAATAATAGTAAGTAAGTGGCTACCAGCGGCAAATATACCAAGTCCTTCTCCTGCAGTTAGAGTCTGATAGGTTTTGAGTCCTGGACGTTTAACGGCTGCAATAGACTCTTTCTTTTCTACTTCAATAATTGCATTACCTAGCTTGGAGTCTTTATCCAAGGTTCCATTACGGCTACCAATGTTATGAGCGAGAGGTATGCGAGAAACAGCCATTTAATGTCCTTAGTTACGGAATCTGAAATCTGGCGAAAAGGAAGTAGAAGCCTCTTCTTGGCTCCAATCTGTCATTACTTCTTCATATTTAGCGGCACGTTGAGCCAGTTCAGCACGTACTTGTGCAGGAACACCATACTCAAGAGCTAACTGGTCAGCCAATCCAAACTTTAATGTATTGAACCATTCCGATGGAAATTGGGGAACTGCATTAGGAGTTAGGATGTCTGAAATAGGTTGTTGTACTTGTAGATGGATAGTCCATCCTGCAGCATTAGGGTTGTTAAATACATACAGTACGCCATTACCTAACTGTGGGTCGTAATAGACCTGATTAGGAGTGCCTGAAGAGGGTTTATAGCCCTGTTGCATATACTCTTGACGTGAGATGACTTGTAGGGTCGTATCGTTCCCCTGAGGGCTTCTAATGAACGCCATAACGACTCTTAAAGGGCGGTCACAGACTACATCACCTGTTGGGCCTAATGTATAGGTATATTGACCTGCTACCATAGGTACTGGAAGGTCTTCTACTAACCATAAGGGCATACCCTTGGTTTGTAGTTGTTTAATGTACAGATTTAGGGCTTCAGAGCAGTTTTGATAGTCCTGTGGGGTTGGGCTATCTCCAGCACCAATTACTCCCAATACACGGAGTGCCCCATTAATAACTGCGTCACGGCTCTGACTATATGTTGTTGTCATTTATAACCTCATATCCCCATTTTGATGGGTTAGTTTGAATTCTTGTTGATACTGTTGGATATGGCAAATTTTCATATTTGGCAAGCTCTCCAATAGTTTTAAACATAATATTATTAAATATTACTTTTTTAGCTTTTGGATGTCCTGTATTAACCCATCTATTACATAATTTTAATCGTGTTTCTTCAGAAATTTTCCTATTTTTGTTAACTTCTGAAAGTTTTTTTCTTATTTCTAAGGAATGAGTTTTTCCAAACATATAGTTCTTTTTCCCAGTCATTCCAAACATTGGGTTGTTTTTACCAGACATTCTTTGCGACATACCACGCTTTTCTTCATCGCTAACAAATCGTCCAGATGCTCCATCGCCACCATTTGTCAAATTTGTCAGCTTAACGCCAATTCTTTTTAATTGGTCAATACGCTCAATTTCACATAAAAGAGCTAATTCTTCATCTATGTCTTTTGCAACAAATTTAACATCAAATCCGCCACATTTTTCAACAACTCTTTTCCAATATTTGTTATTTCTATTTTTTGCATCAAATGCTCTTTTACCTTTACCCTTTCCAACATAAAACACGGCACCATTGTCCCGTCTAATATGCTCGTAAACGTAATAGGTGGTTGTCATATTATTCCGCTTTTGGTTCTTCAATAATTAATGCAAATTGTTGTTGTAGCTTTTGAAGCAATGGATATGCCCCTGATTCAGTAGGTAGTTGTCCCACAACTTTAACAATAAATGCTGCTTCGTTATCTTCTAATGTAAATGTAATCATATTATTTAAAAAACTGGATTAAGAGTTACTGTTCCGTTTCCCCAAGGTAAAGGTGGAGTTACAATAGGAAGGTTTAATAAATTAATTATTTGAGTATCTAAGGAAGTCTTAATAGATGTAACTTGTTCAGCACCCATTTCAGATTGTACCCAATCAATTACAGTAGCTTCTGTTAAATCAGCATAAGGTGTAAATGAAGTCCCTGGTTCATAAGCTAGTGGACAAGTTCCATAAGCAGTAACCGTATTAGTACCGTCAGTGCCATTAACTCTCCAACTAGCTAAAGACACAACGTTAGTTTGTCCTTCGGCTAGAGGAAGAACATTTAAAGATTCAATAATCCAAGTGTATGTGTTTGCCATGATATTTATAAGTAGTAAGTTTGAACAGAAACAATGGCTACAGCAGCCCCTGTAACACCTGTTGATGCAATTGTTAAAGTATTAGAAATAAAAGAAAATGTAAAGTCATTTGCAGTTCCTACAGCAGCTATTGGAGTAATTCCAGCACTTGAATAAGCACCACCAAAAGCTGGAAGTATTACTTGATACGCATGGTGGTCTGTTGTTTGCCCTGCTGGGGCAGCATAAGAAATTGTAAGAAGTGTTAACTTTGTCTGTGTTGTAGCAGCAATAGAAAATACAGTTGTATTTCCAGTAAAAGTTAAGTAAGAACAAGTATCTGTTTTTTGATTAATTTTTGTTAATACAGGTGATGTTTCTACGTTATTTGTATTAGATGTTCCTGTAGAGGGGGAAGAAGCATAGTATATAGGAGTTAACGTACCGCCACATACATTAACTATGTTAGAAGTAATGTATACGTATGGCGAGTTCATTGTAGAAAATACACCGTAATTACTAGTGCTTCCTGCAACGCTGGTTTTAATTTCTACATTATTTCCAATAAAGGAAGCTAATCTAAGATTGCCGTTTTCAAGTTGAATAGTTCCTTGTGTTGAAGCATAGGCCATGTAGAATTTTAATGAACACCCTTGGCAAATATCAGTTACTAATAATGCTTGTGTATAAAATTCAATTTGAAAATTTAAAGTACATCCATCAAGGGTTCCAATAATTGCTGGTTTATTTGCAACAGCATCTCCAGAATCAGAACCAATATAGCAAGAAAAGAATTGAACAAAACCACAATTTAATCTCAATGCCCATTGATTTGTTGTTTTTGAAAAGAAGACACACTTGTTAAATTCAAAACAAGTCATTGAATTTGCGCCACCTTCCGTTGTATAAATAGGAAGGAAAGTGCTATTTGATGCGCTTACCATAATTGCAGGAGTGTCTGAATGGAATTGACAATTTTCTACTAATCCGTTTTCAGAAGAACGATTGTAGTAAGCTACTACACCAATACCGCCATTAACTGAAGGAATAGTGCCAAGTTCAAAACGACAATTTCTTAATACATTATATTGGCTAAATGTTTGCGTTGTAGAACGATTGTAATAAACACCAACTCTAACTGTAGTAGAAGCAAATTGAATTCCTTCAATAACCCCCCAATTAGTGCCAGTATTATCAATAATGTAATCTGTTGAAGTTGATGTAATACTTACTCCAATAGCACCTGGTTGACCAAACAAACATCTATATCCATTGGTGTTATTTAAACAAGCAGTAACTTTATAATTTCCTTCAGGAAAATAAATACTAGCCACAACACTTGAATCTAAAGCAGCTTGAATTGCAGCAGTATCATCTGCCACGCCATCGCCAACAGCACCAAAATCTTTAACAGAAACTGTATCAGCTAGTTTTAAATTAATTGGTCTATTAATAGCTCCAGCAGGGGTTGTCCCACCATTTTTAAAATCAAATTTTGGAATTAATGTTGTCATAATTTGCCTTATTTAATTACTTAAAGTAATCTCATTCCTGTAACATAAAGATTAATAATTGTTGCCGTGTTGTTAATAAAACGCAGGGTTCCTGATGTATCAACATACATTCCAAGTTCCGTTAAAATACCGTGCCATGTAACTGCGCCTGCTGAATCTGAACTTAACATACCAGTGACAATTCTTGGTATTGCTGGAGTTACGCTAACAAAAGTAAATTGCCAAAGTTGGCTTACACCTATTGTTGGAATAGTAGGGTTCCAAGCAGCGCCGAGGGCTAAACTTGCTTGGTACGCTATAACAGCGCTAATAGCCCCGCTAACTTTTAAACCGCCTGCACCTGGGTCTGTAGTGTTACCAATAGAAACACCACCAGAAGCAAACACACGCATCTTTTCGGTGCTGTTTGTATAAAATAATAGATTGCCTGTTGCTTGAGCATTATTAATAACCCAATCAGAGTTAATCCCATACATCTGCGTGCCTACGCCAGCAGTATCTCCTGTAGTGCTATTTCTAAATGTTAACCTAGGATAATTTGTATCGTAAATTGCTAAACCTGAACCATTTACAGAAGGAGCTACTGCTGTTCCTAATCCTAAATTAGATGTGAATGTATTAAATTCATCTAGCTTAGCAAAATCATTAAGATTTGCACGTACTAAACGCAAAGATACTACTGCGCCTGAAGCAAAAATAGTACCTGTAGTTCCGTCTTGACCACGAACAATGGTAAATGTAGTTCCTGATACTGCAGTTACTTTAACAATTTCAATAGTTGTTTGAGTGGCAGCATCAGCTAATGTGCAATAAAAATATTGTGAGCCTGTAGGAATAGGAAAGCCTGTCGCAGACGTAACAACCATAGAAGTTGCTATATCAGTAATACTACCATTTAAAGTAGTATTACAGTTGTTTGCAAATAGCATATTAGGCATTAATTAAGCCACCATGTAAGTTATTGAAATATCAATTGTATCGCCCGATGCCCAAGTAACGGGAATAGCACTTCCCCAAGAACCAGCAGAATCTGCGTTATAAACAATAACATTAGTTGCAGATGCTCCTGCAAGAACTTGTACTACGGCGGTATAAAAAGCACCCGCATGAATACCTAAAACAGTTCCTAAAGTATCGGAGCCAGCGTTTGCGGCTGGCATAGAAAAATACCAAATACCAGAACCAAAAGTAGTTGTTGTTCCTGCTACTAATTTAATATTTACGTTTATTAAATTATTTGAACGAGTTACCCAACCAGATAATGTTCCGTTACCTAATACAGGGTTTGTTATAGATGAAGTCCAAGTGGGGGTAAATGTACTTGTATATTCTGTATCAGTACCCTTTCCTGTATTTGCAACCAGTTTAGAAGAAGTTATGCCTGTAGTGGTAGTTCTTCCTATAGCTGGAGTATAGTATTGCGTTGATGAGCTAGTAATACTATTTCCAACATAAGTATTAGAAATAGGAGCATAACCTAAATTTTGCTCAATAATAGCAAAACTTTGATTTGTTCTTGTATTATTTTTTGTATGAGTATTTCCTACAAAACTGTTATGTTGAGGTACTAAAGTAACACCATTAACACAAATATCTGAACTACTTGCTCCTAAGTCTAATGTTCCGCAGTTAGTAAAAGTATTTCCCACTACTGAAAAGTTTAAAGGGTCATTTAATTGTATTGGTGCGTAAGCTGTACCGTTTGCAGAATTTCCAGTAATAATATTTCCATAACCTTGATTTGAATAAACTCCAAAACCTTCAACATCAAAGAAATTATTAATTACTCGACAATTTGTTACGTTGTTTAACCAAACGCTACCATACAATCTGCTTCCATTTAAATCCCAACAATCCGAAACAGTATTATTACTACCGTTAAATTTAATCCCAAAAGACCCATTTAAACCATATACATAAGAAGTTGTAATAATAGAATCTGTTACATCAAAAATAACATGACCTTGTATCCCACAATCTTCAACTCTATTTAACCATGCCCCTCCAGCAGTTCCGTTTGTAAGCCAAATACCACCAGCATTATTTATGTTGTAATCTGTATCCAATAACTTAGAAACAAAAGTACAATTTTGAATTTGAGCCAAAGCAGGTTCAATAAACTTTAATTGAACATTAGTCATACCAGCGCCAGCAACTACTGGTAATGTATTTGAAAATCTTAAATTTTTAACAGTTAACCCATAAATAGGAACGCCAGTGTTAGGCGCTGTAGTAGTGGCTGTTAAAGTAATGATATCAGTGGGAGTTATTAAAACCGATTCCAAACCAAATGCCGAGGATGAACCTTGCAATGTTGTATTAGCCAACATTGTTAAAGTAGAAGTAATTAAATAATTACCAGCAGGAACATTAACTGTATTTCCAGCACCTGCATTTAAAGCCGCCTGAAACGCTGCGGTATCATCTGCTATACCGTTTCCTACTGCTCCAAAATCTAATACAGAAATAGTTTCTTGAAGTTTAGACTGTACAGTAGTTGTTACTGCTCCAACTCCACCTTCATTGTAATTAATTTCATTAGCATACAAAGTTCCAGATGCAACACTTATACCAACCAAAAATTCGACAATATCACCAGCATTAAGACCTGAATTAAATGTAACTGTGTTTACGCTAGTCTCAGAATAGTTTGTTCCATATACTTGTTTTGAACCGTTTACAAATACCGCTAAGTTATTAGTTCCAGGAGCATAATCAAAGTTAGTCAAAGTAAATACTGTCTGACCTTGAGTTGCTGTAAATACTTGCTCTTCAGTTGATTGAACTGCAGCCCCTGCAATATAGTTCATACCTGCCGCAGTAATACGCAATTGGACGTTATCACCCATGTTCCAATACAAAGCAGAAGTGCCTTCTTGTCCACGCTCAATGGTTAATATATCGCCTGAACGGGCGGTACATTTTACAATCTCAATGATTGGGCCGCTTAAACTGATTAAGCTAACATAGAAGTAGTCTCCACCAGTTGGATTTGGGAATAGACTTCCAGCATTTGCAGATACCTGCATTGTTGTTGCTGTATTGGTTATTCCAAAAGCCAAATAAGTGGCTGCGTTATTAGTATATAAAGGACGGCCCATATATTATCCTAGTGTATATGTGTCGACAGCATAGCCGTCAACTAATTGAATTGTGGATTGTACATAACTGTATTCGTCTGGAGCTTGAGGTCTAGAGACTGGTACAGACATATTATCTCGTACACCTTTTACATAATCTTGTGGCTGTCTTGCTTCCCAATCATAGCTACAAACGTATAAACCATCCCAACGGAGCTTTAATTGCGAAAACTTGTATTTGTGACCACAAGCATCACATATACCGTTATAGTCGCCATTCCGTAAGTAATCAGCGTGTCCCATTTTAAATCTCGTCTGGAGAATAAACTGGTATATCACCAACACAAGTATACGTATTGCCTTCATTGGTTGTGCAGGTCATAATTAGTCGATAGGTATTATCAGCGACACCGCCAATAACTCGTTGTGTTGCTTTGCCAAGGTTTAAATTGACACTTCCTGACAATATGGCAGAAGGGTTGGTATCTGTGCCTTGGGCTGTAATAGCCGTGCAGGTTCCAGATGATAATGTTTCAGTTGGCTGCAGAACTGGGTTAAAGTCAAAGCTAAATAGCTCTGATTCTGGAACTAATTTATACGAAAACTGGCTCATTTTGAGACCTTTTTATTACTTGTGTTTGCAAGGACGTTCCGTTGCTTATACAAGTCAACGAGACGCTCTTTAAATTGTACTACGCTCAACCGTTCTTTATAAAGCTCTGTTACCCTGTCTCGGAAGTCCACCGTAAAGGTATAGCGAATTACTGCCCCTAATTTGGGGAAAAACTCACGGACTAATGTTGCTATTGTAGCCGAAATAACGGCTAAAGTAACAGATATTTGTTTAAATAGTGATGCTGTAGTGGTGGATGTGACCGCAAATAACTTGTTGATTAATTTGTTAACTCTTGCGGTAGTTGTGGATGTAACGGATAAGATTACACCCAATATAAATTTACGAACTATGGTTGCTGTAGTTGTAGATACATAACTTAGGGTTTTCCCTATGTATCGGATAAACGTAGCAGTTGATGTGCTAACCACAGATAGCGTCTTAGCAGCCTTTTTAATGATAGATGCTGTGGTAGCAGATACTACTGTCAGTTTTGCCGTTATAGAGCGAATTATGGACGCTGTAGACGATGAAATGACTGATAGTGTCTTGGCTATAGCTCTAACAAAGGATGCTGTAGTCGTAGATGTAACTGACAAGAACTTATTAGCTGACTTAATTAAAATTGCAGTACTTGTGCTAACTACACTCTTAATTAAATTAACTGTTCTGACAAACGATGCTGTTGTGGTGGAAGTTGCCGATTTAGTGACTGCAATAGCCTTTTTAATGCTTATTACCGTAGCCTCTGTGACCGACAAAAGGATAAGGTGAAAGGCACTTTCTGTAATTACTGCTACAGACATCTCACTAACAAGGGTTAAAAATTTACCTATAGCCCTTTTAAAACTAGCTGTAGTCGTAGATGTGACCGCTAATAGTTTGTTGGGTAATTTGACTATTGTTGCTGTAGATGCAACGATTGTTGCCGTAATGGTCTTTGCTATTGCCCTGACAAATGATGCTGTCGAGGTAGCCGATGCGGATAATGCTTTAAGTATACTGGCTATTCTAGAGATGGTGCTAGTGCTCGTAGATGTTACAGATAATGTAGGAGTAAGAGTTATCGTATCCTGGTCATTAATTGCAACTCTATTTACACTAGACCCATTTATTGCCATTTTTAACTAAATTGTACTTTTACCGTAAACTGAATTGAGTCACCACTGTTTAACGCAATACCTGTAAAGTCACCCTTTACAAACAAGTTACCAGATGACACAGCATCAAACGTACCAGCATTGGTAATGGTTTGTGATGTTCCAGAGGTTAATGTTCCTACAACTTGAAATGTATCATTAGTTGTAGAAGTTGTTTGTTGAGATGCTGTACCAGTAGTACGAGTCGCAGGAGAGCTAGATTCAGTAAATAAAGTCGTGTCAGTTGCCGCAGTAGTACCAGCACCAGTTCCCCATGCTACATAAAGGGGTGTGGTTCCAGCACCGTTAATACGGTTAGTAACAACGGCTTTTCCTGTGTTAACCAATAAGGTTGCCATATTTGTTTCCTTTTGATAAATTTTGAACTGCTGGAATTACTTGAAGATTGCTCCAAACATGAAGACCGCATACATTCTTTCCTTGAAGGGGAATAATGTGGTCAATATGCCATTTAAATCCAGTTATTGCTTCTCTTAACTTAGCCAAATTGGTTGCTTCTTCCGTTACAAATTCTGTAAGTTCAAAATTCCATTTAGGCGTTGCATTCATCTTTTTGTACTTGTATTTTAGTACCTTAGCAAGGCATTTGTCCTTGTTTTTAGATGACCAATTAGAAATAACCTTTCTGATTTTTTCATAATTCTTTTCTCTATATTCTTTTGAATATTTTTTATGCAAGTCCCTGTTTTCGGGTTTAGCCTTATATTCTTTGTCATAAGTATTCTCTAAATAACGAGCTTTTCTTTTAACATTAGTACAATGCTTACAAGCAGTTTTATATCCACTTGAAGTAGATGCGTCCTTATGAAACTCAGATAAGAGCTTTATGGACTTACAGATAGAGCAGTGCTTTACCTGTGTAGCCATTTTTTAATTCTCCAAATAATTCGTTTGATTGGGTTTTTATGCCAGTAATCAATAACGCCCAATTCTTCTACGGTTCCGTCTGCACGGGTAACTGTAGCAATAAATTGGATTTCTTTAGCGTTGCTGATTGCGTGTTGCATAATTAATCTTTGATAATTTCTAAAACAATTACAAATGATGTATTTAAGGTAGTTGTTGCACCACCCAAAGTTGTCAAAGTAATATTGCCATTAGGTGTTGTTGCGTTATCAGTAATACCACCAAATGAAGCAGCTTTAATTTCACCACGACCAGTACATTCCCACAATAGTTGAGGGGTAGCACCATCCCAGTTTAAAGTAGCTTGAATTCCATCTTGAATGTCAAAATTAATACGTTTGATACGGACTGTTTTTGCTAATGTTCCTTGTGCATCAATTGGACTTAATGTACTTGGGTCAAGAACTGTGTAAGCGGTAATATCTGTACCATTAACATATCCTGCAATCTTTAATGTGGCATTTCTATAGCCATCATTAAGGATTTGAAATGGAAGAATGTGAGTACCCATAATTAATAACCGCCT
>Ga0214246_1000358_pt1 | contig 12566 bp, 9 predicted proteins | sample TroBogypolimnion_41_FD_153084 | JGI IMG/M metagenome (GOLD analysis project Ga0214246, IMG submission 153084) | Freshwater microbial communities from Trout Bog Lake, WI - 29MAY2009 hypolimnion | ecosystem: Environmental > Aquatic > Freshwater > Lake > Hypolimnion/Profundal zone | place: Trout...
CGGCAAGACAAAGTAATAGGTGTAGGCCGGCATTCCATTAAACCAACCTGGATACCAAGGCGTTAGATGCAGCAAGCTCCCCTGAGACTTCAAAAATGCTGGTAACGCTAAGTGCGCTCCAGTGTCACCACCAGTAACGGTTGTGGTCGAAAAAATGAGTGACGGATGCATTGTCCAAACGGTGACAAAAATAACCATGAGCACGACAACGCTTTCAAGCACTCGCACCGGTGTAAAGAAATCACGTAGCCGTTTCACCACTAGTGACCTGACCTCTGAAGGAGCAAGCCCACTAACGCAACGGCGTTAAAAGACATGTGCGTCAAAATACTTGGAGTCAGTCGGTTAGTTTTTTTGACAATGTACGAAAGAACAATCCCAAGGGCAAAGAGTCCAGCGAATTGAAGCAACTCGGCGTGAGCAACTGCAAAGATTAATGCACTAATCGTCATTGCTGAATAGGAGCCAAACTTCTGCGATGCATTTGAGAATGTGGCGTCAAGTGATCGAAACACCACGCCTCGAAAGAGGAGTTCTTCCATAATTGGTGCCGCGAATGTCGTCATAAGCGCCAGCAAAACAAACATCAACCCATGTACAGAACCGAAAATGTGTTCAACGGGCTTATTCATGTTTTTAAAATGAAAGGGCCAATACGCAGCATCAATTAGTAACTGGCTCGCAATACCCAGTACTACGTAGATTCCATCTGATGCTTTTAAGGCAAACAAACTCTTTGGAAATGAGAGTCCTGCGGAGAACTTTGCGTAGAGAACTGTTGCCCCAAATCCGCACCAAAGACCCACCAGCCCACACAAAGTGAACCAGTACGGCGGTTTGGGTGCCTTAACCAGAGCGCTAAAACCGCCCGGAAAGTGAAGAGTTGCGTTGAGGATGCTGGCAAACAAAGTCACAAGCAACTCGCCAGCCACGTAGCCAGCGAGGCAGGCCAGCAAAATCGTAATAACGCGAGGATTCCCTTCATTTCCCTTTGCTGGCTTAGTAGTCATATCTCACAACGCTAACAAGTCTTGAGTTATGCACAGGGCCAAATCGAATGTCACAAATGACCTCTAGATTGGAAGGCGTGACCACACCTGAAAAAGAAAAAACTGGACTAACCAAGCTTGTGCCTGGCGGCAAAAAGCCAATGACGCCGGAGACTCGTAGACGATTTATCACCATAGCAATGGTGATCTTCATTCTGGGTATCTTGATTATCCCTTCACTCTTTTCGAACAAGACCATAAAAACAATTGATTATTCAAAATTGCTTCTTGATGCAAGTCGCTCTGAGGTCATTTCCGCGAATGTAAATAACAACAATGGAGTTATTACTGGGCAACTCACAAATGGCACCAACTACACGACCAACGGACCAATCCCAGTGTTGTCGACTGAAATTGAAACTTTGCGAACAAACAATGTGTCGGTCGTATTCGTTAACTCCAACGGATTCCTCGCCACTTTCGCACCGTATCTCATCTGGATAATCATCTTCGGTGGCTTTATGTTCTTCGCGAACCGCCAAGCCAAGGGACAAATGAACGGAATGATGTCCGTTGGCAAATCCAAGGCCAAGCAGTTCAACAAGGACCGCCCTTCTACGACGTTCGCCGACGTGGCTGGCTACCTAGGCGTGAAGCAAGAAATCAGTGAAGTCGTTGAGTTCTTGAAGTTCCCGGAGCGCTACAAGGCAATTGGTGCATTAATTCCGAAGGGAATTTTGCTCGTAGGTCCTCCTGGAACAGGAAAGACCATGCTCGCTCGTGCTGTCGCCGGTGAAGCAGGAGTCCCATTCTTTTCAGTTTCTGGATCAGACTTCATGGAGATGTTTGTCGGTGTAGGAGCATCACGTGTTCGTGACCTCTTCACAACAGCTCGCAAGGCAGCTCCAGCAATTATTTTCGTCGATGAAATCGATTCGATTGGACGAAAGCGTGGAGCTGGCGTCGGTGGTGGACACGATGAGCGCGAACAGACGCTTAACCAAATGCTCAGCGAGATGGATGGATTCGATCCAACAGTCGGCATCGTGGTTATGGCTGCGACAAACCGCCCTGATGTTCTAGACCCAGCGCTACTTCGTCCGGGCAGATTCGACCGCCAGATTGTGGTCCCACTCCCCGACCTTGATGAACGTCTACCGATTCTTCAAGTGCACTCAAAGGACAAGCCACTTGATGGCTCAGTTGACCTTTCCATGGTGGCTCGCGGAACTCCAGGAATGAGTGGTGCTGACCTTGCAAACCTCGTAAATGAATCAGCGCTTCACGCTGTGCGCCGAGACTCAAAGACAATCAACATGCAGGACTTTGAATCAGCTCGTGACCGTGTTCTCATGGGAGCTCAACGCGATTCAATGGTTCTTCAAGATGATGAGCGCGAGCGCATTGCGTTCCACGAAAGTGGCCACGCACTTCTTGCCTATGTTCTAGAAAAGACTGACCCTCTGCACAAGATCACGATTATTCCTCGTGGAATGGCCCTCGGAGTGACGATGACTCTCCCTGAAGAAGACCGTCACATCATGGGACGCAATCACCTCGAAGACTCACTCTGCATGCGCATGGGTGGAAGAGTGGCCGAGCTCTTGGTCTACGGTGATCTTTCAACTGGTGCAGCTGATGACCTGCAGCGCAACACTGAGCTCGCGCGACGCATGGTTACTGAATGGGGAATGTCGAAGGAAATTGGGCCTATGGCCTGGGGTGGTCACCAGCAGGTTTTCCTCGGTGACGGACTCATGTCGACCAAGGACTATTCAGAGCACACTGCAGAGATCGTTGACGACGAAGTTGAGCGAATCTTGCGCGAGCAAGAGGCACGAGCTATTGAAGTTTTGACACTTCACCGCAGAGGTCTCGAAGCACTTACGCGCTCACTTCTCGAACACGAAACTATTGACGGTGACTCTGCCGCAAAGTTGATCGATGAAGCTCATGGTGAGCCAGTATGGCCCAAGGGAACTAAGACGGTCAGTGCACTCAGCGGTGTTGGAACTACCAGCGTGGTAACTGAAACCAAGGAAGTCGCTCCAGCAACTAACTGGGACCCACCAACGCTACCTACTGTTTAGGTTTGAGAGCAGGGCGATCCCTGCAGGTGCAGTTGTGAATGCGGCAGTAACCAGAAGCACATTTTTCTCTGTGCTGAAGATTTGACCTGCCTGCTCATTGAGCAAATTCACCTGGACTGTTTCTCCAGCCTTCAACGAAAACTTTGAACCTCTCGAAGCTGACGTTGAGTCGGTCAGTAAAGACGAATTTACAATCACAGTTTGCTTAGATACATTCGTGATGACAACTTTAGAAACTGATAAAGCGTTGAAGTTCGCTAGCAGCAGAGATGACATAGGAGTCGCCGGTGCATTCAGCATTATCCCTTTAGATGTTCCGAGAGCGAGTGTTGTCAGCAATGGAGCACTCGACGAAGAGCTGACAAAAGCAAATCCCGCTGCTGGTATAGCCGTATTAGGGGTGATTGTTATTGCATCGACGCTGAACGGTGCCACGACAACGGTTTGTGGCTCTACGGAATAAGGAGGCAAGCTAATTTTTACAGTCACATCAATTGAATTTGCACTTGGATTCGCGAAACGAAGTTGCGCCGCTGCTTTGTTTTCTGTTGTAACCAGTGGGAACCAGTTCTGCTGGGCAGCTTGATTCTGACCGGAGTAATAAGAAACAGCATTTCCTGATTCTTGAATACCAACAATTTCAAGTGATCCTCGAAGCACCTTTACGTGCACACCAATGTTCGACGTGTTAACGATCTGAGAACCGAGGTCAAGCACTAGAAGCTGGTGCGCACCAACCGACAATCCCTGGAACGACGCTGGAGCATTGAATCCGTTTGCCGTGAAAGCCGAAACGTTAAAGACTGCAGCGGTGGCTGTCGGGTTGTAAATACTCAACTCACCTGTAGATCCAACCGTGGTGTCAAAACCCGCTCCATACCAAGATGTTGTTCCGACTGAGGTGCATGTGCTTTGCAGTCCGTTAGATCCATCAACGCTGGCAACCACTCCACCGCCGTTTATTAGTGCCTCTGCCGCAAACACGCTGCCCTTTCCAAATTCGGAAATTCTCCAGTTTGCGTGTGCTGCCAATTTTGAAGTGGCGCTTCCACTACTTCCACTATTTGTGATCCAGGTGACCGAAATTTTGTGCGATTCTGAGGTGGTATTAAAAAAAGTAACCGCACTAGACGTGAGTCCCGAACAGTGCAGTCCAGTTGATTCTGCATACGAGGCTTCTAATGTTCCAGAAGCGAACTGAGAAGGATTCGTTCCAGTAAAGATTGTGCTGACGATTGCCGTGAGGATGAGTGCTGCGCCAAGGAATACAGCGAGTGGGAGGCGACGAAGGTTATTCATTTTCCACCGATTCATTGACAGCTACAACAACTCGACGATTTCTTCTATTGAACAGCCACTCAACGCGGTGAATCCATCCAAAGCCAAGCCACACAATGGCCCATAGTCCCAGCGTGAACAAAGCGAGAAGACCATTGAGAGGAAACTGGTGCAGATCTATTTCAACTTTCTCATTCCCTTGAACTGAGCCCAGTTGATACTTTGGCGCCCAACCATCAGCAGTCGTTCTTGGGACCGTTTTTCCATTGACGGTAAGTGCAAACGCCCCGGCTGGCGCAAGGCCTGCAACTACACGCACGGTCGTTGATGCAGGCATTTTCAAGTGACCCTGAGTGCCGATATTCGCTGCGACTGGAACCAAAATTGAGCCATCGCTAGTTGCGCTGATAAGCCCTGCGAACTTGGTATTTGCGTACACCTCAACTGAAGACGTTTTCAATTCAAGGGCCAAGTCAGATTGCTGGCGAAGTGCTGTGCTCAAAGTGTTTGGAACTGGGCGAAGTGGCACTGACTGCACACCAGCAAGCTCTGGTGACGAAGCGTTCATAACAACAATTGTCGAAACGCCCATGTTCGACAAGAGTGAGCCGAGTCGAACAGTGCGACCCTGAAGCGCAAGCTTCACGTCAGTCAACAGAAGATCACTCGTGCTCGAATCTGGAGGTGAAAATAAGGTTGATCCCGATGGCAAACCGTTCATCGTGGTTGCTGCTTCAAGCCCAGGAGCAACTGACCATCCCGCAACTGGAAGCACGGTTGGGTCTCCAAGCCAGAGCACGCGGTACGAACCACTATTGCTTGGAGCAAGTGAACTGAGTGACTGAGCCACGCTGTTCGCCGGAAGATCAAAGCGGCCACTAGCAGAGCTCAGCAGGAACGGAGCTGTACTTATGACCAACATTGAAACCAGAAATCCCGCAAAAATTTGACGCCAGCCAAAGCCTGCTTGCTTTAGGTCATTCTCCAGTGCGCTGACTCCAAGTCCGACCAACAATGCAATCATTGCCATATACAGCGCAAGCAGAACATCTACGTCAGGTGTGAATGGACCCATCCAGTGATGGAGTGAAAGAGTCGCAAGTACCAGCGAGAGTGTCGCAATTGCTGCGACTTTGCTTGCTATGTTTCGACGAATTCCTTGGCAGACGAAGAAACTCAATAAACCAACTAGTGGTAGTAGCCATGCAGCCCACGAGTGGCCAAGGTTTCCATCGGCTCCTCTAAGAAGTGAAGCGAATGAGGGCGCCGCCCATGTTCCTCGTGCAGTTCCAAAAGTCTCCAAAGCTCGACGACCAGCAAAGACAACATTGATAGTGAGTGGAAGCAAGAAAATTGAAACTGATCCAAGTATCGAAAGCAGTGTCCGCCATGGGCGCACGCGCGAAGAGTTCTCATCTGATTCAAAGAATCGTGCAGTACTAATTCCGACAAAAATGACAAGAACTGCAATCAATGTTGCTGGCGCCATGGCGCTGACAAGCGCAATGATCATGACAAGAACTGTGCGTTGTCCGGCTTCGGTGCCTCTCCAACCTTGTAGACCAAAATGAACTGGAGCTGGATAGGCGCCATCTCTAAAACTTGGAATTGCAAGTAGTTCGAAAAGACGTCGAATAATAAATGGAGCCGCGGCTACGAAGAGAAGTACATCAATACGGCCTTGGCTAATCATGTTCAGCCCAAGAGGCATGGCCAAATAAGCGATTGATGCAACAATCCGTGCACGATTAGAAACACGGTTCTTTAGGAGTCGAGCAATGCCTATTGAACCTGCAGGAATAGCGAAGATGAGCGCGAGACGAGGCAGAATCCCCATACGACCGAAGACGAATGTTCCAGCAAAGCCCAGCACGCCATAACCAGGCATTCCAGGGGTACCCGTCCCAAGGCCGTTTGGAGACCATGAAGCGAAGAAGTGTCTCCAGGTTGACCACCATGAGTCAAGCGGCGCTAATCGTCCAATTAGCGGCAGCGGCATCACTGCCAGGTTTCTCGTGGCAATTAGCCAGAACACCGCAACTGCAACAATCGCTGCGGCCTGTGCTCGAAATGAAGTGAGGATACGACTGGCCCTACGCCTAAGAGAAATCTCATCGCTTTCTCTGATCTCGTCAAACTCTTCGCTTTCTGAGAATGCCGCAGCAAATCCAACTCCCGAAGTTTCTCCAGAACTAGTTGACTCTTGAAAAGAGTCAACTTCTGGCAAAACACCACGAGCTCTATCGAGTCCTTCTCGCAACAAAGTAGTAGTAAAGCGCTTCAGTCGACTTGCGCCACCAACTTGCAGGCGGCGAAGTTCGCTATCAGAAAGCACTTGCACTTGTCCACGTAGTCGCCGACGCTCGCGAATTCGTTTTCGATTGTTGAATAGCCACAACCATGAGCTGACGATTGCTCCAGCTCGGTCAGTGTCTGCAGTGAAGAGTGCGAGGAAAAACTCGAACAAGTCCATGGCCGCCAGCAGTGGCAGGGTCAGAAGAGTCGTAACCCTTCCCCAGCCAGTTGCCACAACCATTAATTGATGACGTCGCTGAAGATCTTGACGACTACGCCTTCTGGTTCCTACAGCGCTGACCGTGCGCTCGCCCGTTGCAATTGTTTGGCGGTGAGCAACTTTTGCACTCGGGGCTACAACTACACGTGCGCCAGCTACTTGTGCTCGCCAGCAGAGATCAAGGTCTTCACCGAGTACTGGGATGAGCGGATCAAACCCGCGAAGTGTCGTAAAAAGGTCACAACGAACCAGCGTCACTCCACCAGGAGCTACAAAGACGTCTCGCTCCAGGTCTTGCTGGCCGTGGTCGATTTCACCCATATCAACGCGTTCTTGAACGACGCCAAAGCGGTCAGAGGTCTGGCCCACGTGGACCAGCACCATGGGGTCTTCGTATTGAACCACCTTGGGGGTGACAATCCCCGCATTCGTCCTAAATGCAGCTTCCACCATCATCTGGACAACATTCGTCTCGAGACGAACATCGTCATGGCAGAACAAAAAGAAGGCGGCGCCATCAACCATCAGGGCTGCTTCGTTGCAGGCCGCACCGAATCCCTTATTTTCGTCAAGGGTGCGCACGAAAGCCTTTGGAGCTATTGCAGCAACTCTTTCAGTGACGTTGTCATGCTCCCCGTTCGCTATGACGAGCAGGCTTAATTCCTCGTAGTCCTGAGCGGCCAGTGAAGCCAAAGTGACTTCAAGACCAGGCCCTGGGCCAGTGGTAACAACGACGGCAACGACGGCCGGAGCGCGGGATTCCATCAGATAACAAGGCTAGTTCTATTGTGCGAAAAATTCAGTCGCTTAAATACTGAAAAAACAGTGTTCTAAGGAAATAATTACAGATTTTTAGGATAAATGCTGCGAAGTTCGCTGATTGCATCGCCCAATGAGGTTTCCAAACTTATTGAAGGTTGCCAATTCGTCGCTGCGTGAATTTTTTTATAACTTCCGCGCATCACCGGAATCTCAATTGGACGAAGCAATGTTTCATCAACAACGAGCTCTACGCTTGGTGCGAGTAGCGCTACGAGCTGGTGAGCGATATCTTCAATCGCCACATCTTTTCCAGAGGCAATGTTGTACACCTCGCCGCTCATGCCATGCTCAATGAGCAACCGGTAAGCCTTAACGACATCACGAACATCACAAAAGTCACGGCGAGTCGACAAATCGCCTACTGGGATTTCAGTAGTTTGCTCTGCGGCGGCATTGAGAAGTCGAGAAATCAGCGCAGGAATTACGAACTGTGGCGACTGACCTGGGCCAATGTGATTAAACGGACGAGCAATGACGACATCTTGTAAGCCAGAAACCTCCCGACAGAGCATCTCCGCCTCAAGTTTGCTCTCAGAATATGGATTTGCAGGAGATGCGACTCGATCTTCATCAAGTGGAAGGTCCAACTCGGACACCACACCGTACACGTCAGCTGTGCTGACAAATATAACTTTCGCAGGGTGCGTAAGCATCGCTGCACTCGTGAGAATGTTTCTGGTGCCCTCGACATTCACTCTATTGAATTCTTCTGGATGGTCCCAGGAGTCTCCAACGTGGGTGAGCGCAGCGAGGTGATAGATAGCGTCAGGTTCAAAACCAGAAATGACTGTTGAGATACTTTGCAGGTCAGTAACGTCACATTCGCGGTCAATCCCCAGAACTTCATCGTCATGCAGTTCGAGATGTGAACGGAGATGTCTTCCTACAAAACCATTAGCTCCAGTAATTACGGCGCGCATTTATTTAGCCTGCTCGTACGCAACTATGTGCTGGTGAAGAGAGCGCTCCCACGTAAAGGTTTGAGCACGCTCTCTCGCTTCATGCGAACGCTGAGCACGTAATGAATCACTGCTAGCCACAACCTCGCTGAGAGCAGCGGTGAGAGCAGCGCTATCTCCGATTGGAATTAACTGCGCTGTCGGTCCCGCAATTTCTTCCATGACTGTGCCACGACTCGTGACTACTGATGCGCCACAGGCCAAAGCCTCAAGCACTGGAAGTCCGAAACCCTCGCCGCGAGATGGGTAGGCAACGCATCGGGCTTGGCGGAGCAGCGCTGGAAGTACCGCTTCATCAACAAATCCAAGTTGCTTGATGCGCGCCGATGCAGGGTGCGCTGCAATTTGTGCTTCTAAATCCTTAAGTCCCCAGCCTGACTGACCAGCCAGCCAGAGCTCGACTTCTGGGTCTTGAGCGGAGAGTTCAGCGAATGAGCGAAGAAGGACGTCGAGACCTTTTCGAGGTTCCATGGTCCCAAGAAAGAAAACATACGGCACATCGCTGCGAAGAGAGTGTTGTTCAAACAGCAAACGATCATTTGAAGCATCAGTGCTAAAGCGAACTAGATCAACGCCAAGCGGTGCAACAACAACTGGTGCATGCCCAGGTAAAAACTCATCGATTTCTCGCGCCGTAAAGTCACTGATGCTCACCAAGACTTTGGCGTGTTTTGCCGAGTAGGAAATTGCACGACGAAAGAACGCCACCTTGGACTTTTCATGCCACTCAGGATTGGTAAAAAACATCAGGTCATGAATTGTCACGACACAAGGAGTTTTTGAACCATGAGGCATTGTGTAGTGGGGACCGTGCCAGACATCTGCATTCTTGGCAGCACCACTTGATCCAAGAAGTAATGCCTCGTAGGCGAGGCGCTGTACGCGATTGTCAGGAACAACTGGTGAAAGCTTGGCACTCGATACATTCGACCAGCGCTGCGCGTCATTCTTTCTTGTAACAAGAGTGGTGTCAACACCAGCTTCGGGAAGGCGCCTAGCAATTTCGGCAATGTAACGCCCCACCCCTGCAATCTTTTGCGGCACTGCAGAAACGTCAAGAGCTACTCTCATGCCCATCCCGCTAAATGATCGAGGGCACAGTTTTTCCACGTGAACTCAGAGACTGATTGCTTTCTTTTTTCATCGTGCTCGTCAAGGGCCAGCGCTCGAATGAGCCCATCGGCAATTGAGTCCTCACTAAGTGGATCTACCAGCACAACATTCTCGTTTTTATTAACGCTTGGCGTTGTCGTGCTGGCAACTACTCGTGCGCCGGCATTAAGCGCCTCAATTGGCGAAAGCCCCCATCCTTCAGCACGAGGAACATAGGCGAAGACTGCACAGTCTCGGTAGAGGCCCTTCAGCATGTTCCAGTCAACCAGGCCCACTACGACAGCGTCTTCAGTCGATACCTCTCCCCACCCCTTTGATCCAGAGATGACCAGGGGCCCAAGTTCTGGTGTCGTGGCGCGAGCTCGGCGGTGCGCTGCAATAAGTGCCGCAAGATTCTTTCTTGGTTCACGTGTTCCCGCGTAAAAAGTAAAGGGACCAGTAACGCCAAGCTTCGAGAGCATTTCACGAACCTGAGCACTACTCGCCGGCGCAACAGATTCATCATCAACACCAAGGCGAATAGGCACTATTCGTGAAGCTTCAAATCCTTCAACAACGAGTCGCTCTTTTAGCCCGGGTGAGGAAGTAAAAATTCGGATGTTCTTTTTTCGTGCGAGTAGTTCTAGGCGTTGCTCATGAAAGGCGATCCCTGCACTGGTTGTTGCACTTGGTTCATCACGCCATAGCAAGTCGTGCATCGCTACTGAATGAATGGCACTTGTTCCTCCATCAAACGGACCTGCCATTGAAGTTGCGTGCACCACACTTGCGTTCTTTGGAACTCCTAGTGAGAAACTTGGCCAAGTTCGCGTTAGGAGTTTCACACCTAAGGGAGCCTTTGAAACTGAACTCAGTTCTAAGCCACTTGGAACGTTGCCACGAGGCGCGAGGCCTACGATTTCGTCACCGCCGACTTGGCTGAGCCCATGCAAAAGACCTCGAACATACGTGCCAATCCCACCAGGTTGATCACGGTAGAGCTGATCAATTGAGATTGCAATGGTTCGCTTCATGCTTTGTTGGCTCACGAACCAAGTGCTCGCTTGCGCATTTCACTTACCCACTGTGGCCATAACTCGACAGCCCATGGACCGAAGTCTTCAGTGCTCGTCGCGACAACAGCAATCTTTTCTCGCACGTTCATGAGTATGAGTGCACCACTTTTACCAAAGTGACCGAAACTATCTTCTGGCCAGTCACCCATCCAGTGCTCTTTTGTTCCTCGAACTTCTGGACCAAGACCCCATGGGCATGGAGAGAAGCTTCCAAAGCCTGGAACAATGCCATCGAGTTGTGGAGCGTAAGGGGTTATGAGTCGATTGCGAGTTGCTTCAGAAATACCTTGCGCGAGTAGCCATGCTTTAGCAAACTTGACCAAGTCTTCTGTTGAACCATTGATGCCATCTGACGGGCGACCTTGGAGACTCGCACTGTTCATTCCTAAACCTTCAAAAACTCTTGTTCGAAGCCAGTTCGCTGGATCGTGATCTCCAATCACTTCTTTTACGACTTTGTTGATTGCAACATTTGAATAGATTCTCTTTTTGCCAACTTGGGTAACGGGGTCACCTTCTTCGAGACCGAGGCCACTGGAGTGAGAAAGCATGTTTGCAATGAACGACCCTACGGGACCAGCGTGGGTTGATGGCTTGCAAGATTCCCAGTCAAACTCCACACCAAAGGCGTACGAGACTGCCATCTTCGAAACTGAAGCCCAGGGACGCACTTCGCTCAGGTCACCAATTTCGACCGCACGGACCATTGCTGTGCCATCTAGGCGGAATGCCACGGCGGCTGGGGCCCCTGGCCACCCTGAAACTAACGAGTTATTGCTCACAACACTCAATCCTACCCAAGCGCCCCTAAGGTTTCGAGAGTGATATCTGTTCTAAGCGGTGGCGTAGGCGCCGCACGACTACTGCGAGCTTTACGTGGCACCCTCGAGGCCAAGGATTTAACTGCCATTGTCAACGTCGGTGACGACCTCGTTCTGCACGGGCTCAGCATTTGTCCAGACCTTGACACCATTAGCTACACACTCAGTGGACTCAACAACGAAGAACTCGGTTGGGGCCTCAACGGCGAGACGTGGAGAGTGATGAAGGAACTGGGCGAGCTCGGCGGAGAATCTTGGTTCGGCCTCGGTGACCGTGACCTTGCAACACACCTCTACCGCACGCAGCGTTTTAGTGAAGGGGCAACGAAGACTGAAGTTGCAGCAGAGCTGTGTGCGAAGTTTGGCGTTGACATTCGACTACTACCCGTAACAAATGATGTTCTCTCAACAGTTTTCACTACAGAAATAGGAACCCTTAGCTTCCAGGAATACTTTGTCCGCCATCACCACGGTGTCGCGGTACGTTCCATTTCTTTTAGTGGCGCATCGGAATCTTTACCAACGCCAGAAACTATTGAGGCTCTAAAAACTGCAACTCGAATTGTTATCGCTCCATCAAATCCACTCATTTCAATTGAGCCAATTCTTCAGGTCCCAGGTATCCGTGAGATTCTTCGCGATCGGCGCAGTGACGTAGTCGCTGTTTCTCCAATCATCAATGGAGCCGCACTTAAGGGCCCTGCTGACCGCCTGCTCAATGAACTCGGACACGACGTCTCTTGCGTAGGGGTTGCGAAGTACTACCAAGAACTCGTTGGAACATTCATCATTGATGAACAAGATGCTATGCAGGCAGATGAAATCAAGGCGCTTGGAATGAACGTCATTGTCACCACAACAATCATGGCCAACCCTGATCACGCCAAACAACTCGCCACCGCAGTACTTTCATGAACGAAGTTC
>Ga0214246_1000362_pt1 | contig 12501 bp, 11 predicted proteins | sample TroBogypolimnion_41_FD_153084 | JGI IMG/M metagenome (GOLD analysis project Ga0214246, IMG submission 153084) | Freshwater microbial communities from Trout Bog Lake, WI - 29MAY2009 hypolimnion | ecosystem: Environmental > Aquatic > Freshwater > Lake > Hypolimnion/Profundal zone | place: Trout...
CAGATTCTTTAGCTACTTCAACAGATTCTTTAGCTACTTCAACAGTTTTAGCTACTTCAACAATTTTAGCAACATCATTCGTTTTTGGAGCTGCTACGCTTCCGCCTTCTGTTTCTATAATTGCAATAGTTTGACCAACTTGAACCACATCATTCACTTGGAATAATATCTCAATTAATATTCCCGAAACTTCACTTGGAACTTCGCTATCTACCTTGTCAGTAGCGATTTCAAGAACAGCTTCATCGGCAGCGATAGTTTCGCCAACGTTTTTTAACCAGTTGGTAATTGTTGCTTCTGCAACGCTTTCACCCATTTTAGGTAATTTCAATTCAAACTTTGCCATATCTTTAAACTAAAGTTGTGTTTTTTTATTATGATTGCAAAATTAGTATTTTTATCTTCATTTTGTAAAGAATACACTAATTTTTTAATATTATGATTTCGCCTCTATCTATTGAATTATTACTTCCTATTATAAAATTGGATTTGGAAATATAATTCTTAAAAGTTAAATTTTTGCTTTTATTACAATTCATAAAATCAATGATTTCTTTAAAACTAAATGAATTAGTATCAAAAATGATTTCAAGAGAAGTATTCAAATCATTTTTAAATCTAGAAAAATCATTTAAAATAGTTTCTTTTTTATTCAAATTCAATTGCAATGAATTCTTTGAAAAAATGATATATTCATCAATTTCTCTTGTAACTTCTTTGGATTGGTTTTTCTTAATCAACGAAAATACCATTGCACCAATTCTCATAAAAAAATCAAATACAAATGACTTTTTAAAATGTTTTTTATAGAAAAACTGCATCGCTTCTTGAAAGCGTTTCATGTACTTTTCATCACGGACAGTGCTTTCTCCTTTATAGTGTATTACAGAAGTTTCATGAAAGTAATAATTGTATTTTCCTTTTTGCAATACCATATAACTCAAATCAATGTCATCGGAATACATGAAGCAATTTTCATCGAATCCGCCAATTTCATTATACAATTCGCGTTGCATCACCATAAAAGCACCCACAAGAATACCTACTTTTCCTGATTGATTTTCGGTTAAATGTTGCGCATAATATTTTCCAAAAATATTTGAAAGTTTATACAATCCGAAGATTTTTGTAAAAGAAACCCATGGCGTTGGAATTCCGCGTTTGCTTTCAGGAAGAAAATTCCCAGTTCCGTCGATTAATTTGCAACCTATTATTCCAGTGTTCAGTTGCCAGTTTTTGGTGTTCAGAATTTTAGAAAAAGTATCTTCTGCAACAACTGTATCAGGATTTAAAATGCAAATATACTCCCCTTTTGCTTGAGCAACACCCAGGTTATTTCCTTTTGAAAAACCTAAATTATCTTTGTTTTCAATGAGTTTCACATTCGGAAAAAGTTGTTTCATCATCTCGCAACTATCGTCTAACGAACTGTTATCGATTACAATGATTTCGCCATCAATGGTTAAAAGTGCTTTTTGAACACTTAAAACGCATTGCTCTAAAAAATAGCGTACATTGTAATTAAGGATAATAACTGATAGTTGCATTTGACAAATATAATCAGATAATTTTTAAGAATAATGATTGAGTAATTTATAGAAAGATTTATATATTTAATACTAAATTTTAAAATTCAAAATAGTAAACAAACTTTCAAATCCTTGCTTTTTGAAATACTCTAGAGCTTTTTCATTCTTTGAAAAAACATGTAATTGAAGCGTTTTAATCCCATTTGATTGAGACCATGACTTTATTTCTTCGATAAATGCTTTTCCAATACCTAAATGATGAAAATCAGTATCAATCATTATATCTTCTATAGAACAATGTGAATCCATATTGTAATACGATTTATAGAAATAAACTAATTGAGCCGTGACATAGCCAACCACTTTATTATCGACCAAAGCAACGTATACTTTATTGGAATCGTGATTAATAGACCATTCTATATCTGACTTATATTCATCTATTGAATTATCTGTTTCACAAAAATAATGAGCATCCATTTCTTTGTGAATGTTCATGAGTTTTGTCCAAAGTGAAACTATTTCTTGGACATGATCTGTGGTTGCTTCTTGGATTTTGTACATGTTTTTGTTTTTTTTATAAGTTTAAATTTGATTTAAGTAAAAATGAAATGAATTATTGTTACAAATTTTTATATAAAACTTATCATCAACATTAATATTGTTTTCATCTAACCATCTGCCAATAGTAACACTATTTATTCTTGGATTATTTCCGTCTTGTTGATTTCCATTTATAAAATTTGCTTGAAAAACTATTTCTCCTAGATAAACATTAACAATCTCACCAAAATTTGGTAAATATTCTTTGGGAACTTCTCCTAAATTAATTATTCCATATTTTAAATGTGATATTGTAGCAACTTTAATTAAATCATATCTATTTTTACAATCATTATCTTTAATTATATTTTTTTGAAAATTTTCTTTTTTAGATTTTATATTTGTCCCTCTACTATTCCATAAATTATTATTAATATCAAAAGCTTTTATCAAACTTTTTTCAATACCAGTAGCTAGACTTATTTTATAACCAAAAAAGTCACAATTCGCTTCTTTTTTCAAAATATAAATCCTCACTATTTTTTTAAGTTCTAATAAATTTTTAATTTTTTTATATACATTTTTATTTGTTTGACCAGCACTTTCATTATGACCACTTTTATACAAATCCATTCTATTTTTTAAAGTATTCTCTGTAATTCCAATATATTTAACAATAGAATCACATTCAAAAGCATATAAAAGATGCTCTAAATCTAAATATTCAGGTTCAATATCAAAATAAATTCTATTATTATGATTTAACTTCCATTCTCCGACATTTTCAAATCCAATAGTTAATAAATCTTCAATAGTTTTTTCCATAATTTCATTTATTTAATTAGTTATTATTATTTGTCCGTTTTGTATCCAAGTGCGAAGTAGCATTTCATTTTCATTTAAAATTATGGTTGCTCCAAAATCTTCTTTAAAAGAAAATTGGTCTCCAAATTTTTTCTCATAAGCAATATTTCCATTAAAAAGCATCATTTCATCAGATAAAAGAAGTTCAAAACAGCAATAATTCTGATCTTCTTTCAATTGGTATTTACCATTCTCTTTAATGTATAAATTAGAAGAAATCATACTAAACATAATTTCAGTTCCATCATAAGTAGTTAAAAACACTACAAGCTCTTCTTTTGAATTAAACTCTTTTTCTATAACCATAACTTTGGTCAAACTTCTATCTTGTTCGAAATTATTATTTCTCCCTCGATACTTTAAATGCAAATGTCCAAAATATAACATTGGTGGTTTGTTAACTCTCATATTGTTGTTTGTTTAAAAATTCTAATTCTGTAATGCTTATATTTTCAATACCTTTCAGATTTATTTTATCCAAAATTGTATCAACTTTTAATTCTAATGGTGTATCAAAAGTAATTTTATCCATCAAAAACAATTGTTCTTCTAAATAAATACTCCAAAAAAAATGCTCTTTGGAACTACCTTCCATTTGAAAAGTATATCCTAAAACTAATTGGTCTATAAAAAACACTTTAGTAAGGTTTACTTGTTTCAAAACTTTATTTGTTTCGTATTGAGTACAAAAGAACTGATGTATGTTTTTGAACTTTTGATTTATTGGTGCAAAAAAATCATTCAATTTAAATCCTAAATCTACTGCGTCAATTACACAGACGCAACTTGCAAAATCTGAAAACTGATGTTTTTGAACTTCAAATTTTTGCAAAGATTGAATAGCTTTGAAAACTAGTTCGTTTTTCAAATGATGATTAAAAATCCAATCGATGATAACACTTTTATATAGTTCTAATTGTGTTAATGAAATAGGTTTCAACAACATCAAATCATCAATTAATAAATTGGAATATTTAATATCTGAATATTCCTTTTTGCAAGAAAAACCTAAAATTGTATCGTTTATCAAAAAAACATATTCAACTGGATTTTCTGAAGTTGAATTTTCATTTAATCGCTTTCTAATATAATTTTTGGTGCTATCCCATTTTACAATATAATCTTCTAAAAACCAATATTCTAAATTTTTATAAATAGCATTTTTTAGGTTTAAAACAATGATATTTTTTTGATAAGAATTCATTTTGTAAGTTTTTAATTACGGCACTCAAGTAAATATATAAGCATTTTTTGGAAGAAAAAAAACATTAATTTTATTTCTGCTCAAAAAAATATTTTTAGTTAATACTTTGTTAAATTGAATTTAAAAATCAGTTCCAAAACAATTCATAATTCGTAATTTTTAATTCGTAATTTATAGCTTACTTTTGCAAAAAAATTACACTTGTGAATTACCTTTCTGTAGAAAACATTTCAAAATCATTTGGAGAACGCACCCTGTTCAAAGACATTTCGTTTGGAATCAATAAAGACCAAAAAATTGCTTTTATTGCCAAAAATGGTTCAGGGAAAACCTGTATAATGAAAATCATTAATGGCGAAGACGAACCTGATTCAGGCCAAGTGGTAATTAGAAAAGAAATTAAAATGGCTTTTCTATCGCAAGTACCGCAATTACAAGATGAATTGACAGTTGAGGAAAGTATTTTTGCATCAGATAATGAAATTCTACATGTAATCGAACGCTATGAAAAAGCATTAGAAAATCCAGAAGACACCGAAGCTTATGAAAAAGCTTTTGATGATATGGATCGCTTAAATGCCTGGGATTTTGAAACCCAATTCAAACAAATTTTATTCAAATTGAAGTTGGAAGATTTCAAATTGAAAGTAAAAAACATGTCTGGTGGGCAGAAAAAACGTCTTTCGTTAGCCATTATTCTAATCAATCGTCCCGAGTTATTGATTTTGGATGAGCCTACCAACCATTTAGATTTAGAGATGATTGAATGGTTGGAAAGTTATTTTGCTAAAGAAAACATTACCTTGTTTATGGTTACTCACGACCGTTTCTTTTTGGAACGCGTTTGCAACGAAATTATAGAGTTAGACAACGGGAAATTATATAGCTATAAAGGAAATTATTCGTATTATTTAGAGAAAAAAGAAGAACGCTTGGCTTCCGAAAATGCGAGTATTGATAAAGCGCAAAACCTTTTTGTGAAAGAATTAGCTTGGATGCGACGCCAACCAAAAGCTAGAACTACCAAATCAAAATCGCGTCAAGATGATTTTTACGTAATTAAAGAAAAAGCAGAAAGTCGCAGAAAAGAAAATGTAGTGGAATTAGAAATCAATATGGAACGTCTTGGAAGCAAGATTATAGAGTTACATAAGATTTCGAAGAAATTCGGAGACAAAAAGATTTTAGAAAACTTCAGTTTCGACTTTCAACGTGGCGCTAGAATTGGAATTATTGGTAAAAATGGAACGGGGAAATCAACTTTCTTGAATTTATTGACCAAAACAATTCCGACTGATGCTGGAAAAGTAATTACTGGAGACACTATTAAAATTGGGTATTATACCCAAAGTGGAATTAATCCAAAACCCGGACAACGCGTTATTGATATCATAAAAGAATACGGAGAATACATTCCGTTGATGAAAGGAAAATTGATTTCGGCAAGTCAGCTTTTGGAACGTTTTCTTTTTGACAGTAAAAAGCAATACGATTTTGTAGAAAAATTGAGTGGTGGTGAATTGAAACGTTTGTATTTGTGTACTGTTTTGATTCAGAATCCGAATTTCTTGATTTTGGATGAGCCTACGAACGATTTGGATATTGTGACGTTGAATGTATTGGAAAGCTTCTTGTTGGATTTTCCAGGTTGTTTGCTTGTCGTTTCTCACGACAGGTATTTCATGGATAAAATTGTAGACGATTTATTTGTGTTTAGAGGTAACGGAATTGTAGAGAACTTCCCCGGAAATTACTCTGATTTTAGAGCGTATGAAGATTCGGCTGAGCCAGCTAATAAAGATGATAACAAAGAAAAAAACAACTGGAAGACTAAAACTATTTCATCCGGTTTAGATTTTAATGAACAAAAAGAGTTCAATAAAATTGAAAAAGAAATCAAAGATTTAGAATACCAAAAGAAACAAATCGAACAATTATTCTCAGACGGAAAAGTAGCCGACAATGAAATTGAAACTAAAGCCAATGAATTGCAAAAAGTAATTCAAACTTTGGAAGAAAAAGAAGAACGTTGGTTTGAGTTGAGTTCAAAAATGGAATAATAAACAGTAATTAGTGAATAGTAATTAGTGAATAGCTGACTAATTACTATTCACTTTTCACTAATCACTAAAACATGCTATTTCAAATTAAATCATACATAACTTTCCTCTGGAACTCCAAAAATCAACATGGAGTACATTCTCCTTTTGTATTTAATTTGGTTACCAAATGTTTTTATGACAAAAAGAATTATCCCGAATATTCCATTTTAAAAAACTATCGAAACGCCCTTTTACAAAATAAAAACACCATTGAAGTAACCGATTTCGGAGCTGGCTCAAGAGTATTTAAAAGCAATACACGAGCTATTAATCAAATTGCAAAAAATGCTGGAATTTCTTCAAAAAGAGCTAAATTATTATTTCGAATTGTAAATTATTTTCAACCCGAAAACAGTCTTGAAATTGGAACTTCTTTAGGTCTTGCAACTGCTGCTTTAACATTAGGAAATAAAAAAGGGAAAATCACAACTTTAGAAGGTTGTACAAACACAATGTCAATTGCAAAAAATCAATGTCAATTGCAAAATCTAAACAACATCGAATTTGTAAATACAAAGTTTGAAGAGTATCTAAAAAACCACAACCTACAACTTACAACCTTCAATCTAATTTACTTCGACGGCAATCATTCTAAAAAAGCCACTTTAAATTATATTGAACTTTTACTTCCCACTATCACTAATGATACTGTTTGGATTTTTGATGACATCCATTGGAGTGGAGCTATGGAAGAAGCTTGGGGAATTATTAAAAAACACCCGAAAGTTACGGTGACAATTGATACCTTTCAATGGGGAATTGTTTTCTTTAGAAGTGAACAAGAGAAAGAACATTTTGTGATTAGAGCTTAAAAATAAATTTACAATTATTGTAACAAAAAACGGAATTTGATTACTTATATTTACATTCTGAAATCGTAATTCGTAATTTAATATTCATCATTCTCAATGGCAAATCCATTAATTAATATAACTAATATCAAACGTGATTTTGTTCTAGGTAGCGAAATTATTAACGTTTTAAAAGGTATTGATTTACAAATCAACAAAGGAGAATACGTAGCTTTAATGGGACCTTCTGGTTCGGGAAAATCTACTTTGATGAATCTTTTAGGATGTTTGGACACACCCACATCAGGAAGTTATATCCTTAACGGGAAAGACGTTTCACAAATGCACGATGATGATTTGGCTGAAATTAGAAATAAAGAAATAGGATTCGTTTTTCAAACGTTTAATTTACTACCTAGAACAACAGCTTTAGACAATGTTGCCTTACCTATGATTTATGCAGGATATTCAAAATCAGAAAGAAATAAGAGAGCTACAGAAGTATTAGCGCAAGTAAATCTTGCCGATAGAATGGATCACCAACCCAACCAACTTTCAGGAGGACAACGCCAACGTGTGGCTGTCGCTCGAGCTTTAGTTAATCACCCTTCTATCATTCTTGCGGATGAACCCACTGGAAATCTTGACAGTAAAACTTCGGTAGAAATCATGAAGCTTTTTGGCGACATTCATGCTGCCGGAAATACGGTAATTCTGGTAACTCATGAAGAAGACATTGCTAAATATGCTCACAGAATCATCCGTTTACGAGATGGATTGATTGAAAGTGACAATTTGAACGAAGGTCATTTGTAAAATTTGGAGCGAATAGTTCTGGTTTTTTCTGCAATCCTTATTCCTGCCGCCGTTCCAATCTTTTTGTTTTTTTGACGCATTGACTCAGTCGAGATGCTTTTATTAAAAAATAAAAAGGATTTCCACTCTGTCAGGGCTAATTGACAATCCATTTTTATTTTTGTTATCTTTGAAAATCCAAACAATATTAGAAAACAGATTCAAAAGGTCTAATATCTAATATCTAAAATCTAATATTCTTAATGAAAGTATACACAAAAACTGGTGATACCGGAACCACAGCACTTTTCGGAGGCACTAGAGTTTCCAAACATCATATTCGAATTGAAAGCTACGGAACTGTTGACGAATTAAATTCACATATTGGATTAATTCGCGACCAAGAAATAAATTCCCATTACAAAGACGTATTGATTGAAATTCAAGATCGACTTTTCACCGTTGGAGCCATATTGGCAACGCCACCTGAAAAAGAGACCTTGAAAAGTGGTAAAAAAAGGCTTCAAAACCTTGGCATTAAAGAATCTGATATTGAATTTCTAGAACAAGAAATTGATAAAATGGAAGAATCACTACCGCCAATGACTCACTTTGTACTACCAGGAGGGCACACTACTGTGTCATATTGTCATATTGCTCGTTGCGTTTGCCGACGCGCAGAACGTTTAGCGGTTCATTTGAATGACATAGAACCTACAGATGAACTTGTCATTAAATATCTAAACCGACTTTCTGACTACCTTTTTGTCTTGGCACGAAAGTTGTCTTTAGACCTGCGAGCTGAAGAAGTTCAATGGATTCCTAGAAAATAGTAGCCCATCTCAGTATTCTTTCAGTTGTTAATGCCTACTGAGACTGTAAACTGAACACTAAAAAAAAACGTTCTTAACTTTAACTAAAAATAAATCAATTTTTACTTGACTATTTCAGTTAAAAATTTATTTTTGCATAAATTATAAAATCGAAAGCAGATGTATTGGACATTAGAATTAGCGTCGTATTTAAGTGATGCACCGTGGCCTGCAACCAAAGATGAACTTATAGACTACGCTATTAGAGCTGGCGCTCCTTTAGAGGTGGTTGAGAATCTTCAGTCTATTGAAGACGAAGGTGAGATATATGAATCAATGGAAGAAATTTGGCCAGATTATCCAACTGACGAAGATTATCTTTGGAATGAGGATGAATATTAAAGAAAATAAACTAACACAACAGAAAGAAAGTCTCCTTAGGGGCTTTTTTTTTGTTTAAATTTGCACTCCCAAAGTTTAGGGATTTTTAAAATAAAAAAATAAACCCAATTATGAGTTTCATAAATAGCATACTTAAAGCATTTGTAGGTGATAAGTCTCAAAAAGATGTAAAAGCTACACAACCTTATATTACAAAAATAAAAGCATTAGAATCTTCTTTGATTGCATTGTCTCACGATGAATTGAGAGCCAAAACTGCTGAATTCAAAGAAAAAATAAAACAAGCACGCGCCAAACAAGACGCTGATATTGCTAGTAAAAAAATAGAAGCGGAAAATACTTCTGATATTGATTTAAGAGAAGACATCTACAATGCTATCGATGCTTTAGAAAAAGAAGCTTATGATATTTCTGAAAAAGTATTGATGGAAATACTGCCAGAAGCTTTTGCAGTGGTAAAAGAAACTGCCAGACGTTTCAAAGACAATTCTATAATTACCGTTACTGCAACTGAAAAAGATAGAGAACTTTCGGCAACAAAACCTTATATTACCCTAGTTGGAGACCAAGCCAATTGGGCTAACCAATGGAATGCGGCTGGAAAAGACATCACTTGGGACATGATTCACTACGATGTTCAGTTAATTGGTGGTATTGTGCTACATGAAGGTAAAATTGCAGAGATGCAAACAGGAGAAGGTAAAACATTAGTGGCAACTCTTCCGCTCTACTTAAATGCTTTGACAGGAAATGGTGTTCACTTGGTAACTGTGAATGATTACTTGGCACGACGTGATAGTACTTGGAAAGCTCCATTGTTTGAATTCCACGGATTAATCGTAGATTGTATCGATAACCATCCTTCTAATACCCCAGAACGAAGAAAAGCCTACGAAGCGGATATTACTTACGGAACAAATAACGAATTTGGGTTTGATTATCTAAGAGATAATATGGCACATTCGCCAGAAGACTTAGTGCAAAGAAAACATAATTATGCTATTGTTGACGAGGTCGATTCTGTATTAATTGATGATGCTAGAACGCCTTTAATTATTTCTGGTCCTGTACCTGATGGCGACCGTCATGAGTTTAATGAACTAAAACCAAAGGTTGAAAACCTATATAATCTACAACGTCAATTAGCGAATGGCTTTTTATCGGAAGCGAAAAAGTTAATTAAAGAAGGAAATGCAAAAGATGGTGGTTTTCAATTATTAAGAGCATATCGTGCTTTGCCAAAAAACAAAGCTTTGATTAAATTCTTGAGTGAAGAAGGAGTAAAACAACTGTTACAAAAAACAGAAAACGAATACATGACCGACAACAACCGAAAAATGCCATTGGTTGACGAAGCGTTGTATTTTGTAATCGAAGAAAAAGACAATCAAGTAGAATTAACTGATAACGGAATCAAATTTCTTTCTCAAGATACCGATGAAAACTTCTTCGTGCTTCCAGATATCGGGACAGAGATTGCTAATATCGAAAAACAAAAATTAGATAAAGACAAAGAAGCGGAAGCGAAAGAACATTTATTCCAAGATTTTGGAATCAAATCGGAAAGAATTCACACGTTAACGCAACTTTTAAAAGCGTATGCTCTTTTTGAAAAAGATGTGGAGTATGTTATCATGGATAACAAAATCCTTATCGTTGACGAGCAAACAGGTCGTATCATGGATGGCCGTCGTTATTCAGATGGACTACACCAAGCAATAGAAGCCAAAGAACATGTTACTATTGAAGCGGCTACACAAACATTTGCTACCATTACTTTACAAAATTATTTCCGTATGTACAGCAAATTAGCGGGTATGACGGGAACTGCAGTAACAGAAGCCGGAGAACTTTGGGAAATATATAAATTAGACGTAGTAGAAATTCCAACCAACAGAGGAATGTCTAGGCTTGACAAAGAAGATTTAGTTTACCGTTCGGTTCGTGAAAAATTCAATGCCGTTATTGAAGATGTAACACAACTTTCGGCATCTGGAAGACCGGTCTTAATTGGAACAACATCGGTAGAAATTTCGGAATTATTGAGTCGAATGTTGAAAATGCGTGGTGTAGAACACAACGTATTGAATGCAAAAATGCACAAAAAAGAAGCAGACATTGTTGCTGAGGCAGGTAAATCGGGTGTGGTAACCATTGCAACCAACATGGCTGGTCGTGGAACGGATATTAAATTAACTCCTGAAGTAAAAGCGGCAGGTGGTTTAGCAATTATCGGAACGGAACGTCACGATTCGCGTCGTGTTGACCGTCAGTTGCGTGGTAGAGCCGGTCGTCAAGGAGATCCTGGAAGCTCACAATTCTATGTTTCTTTGGAAGATAACTTAATGCGTCTTTTTGGTTCAGATAGAGTAGCTAAAGTAATGGATAGAATGGGATTGCAAGAAGGTGAAGTGATTCAACATTCTATGATGACTAAATCTATTGAAAGAGCACAGAAAAAAGTAGAAGAAAATAACTTTGGTACTCGTAAACGTCTGTTAGAATATGATGATGTTATGAATGCACAAAGAGAAGTAGTATACAAACGTCGTCGTCATGCTTTGCATGGAGAGCGTTTGAAACTGGATATTGCAAATATGATGTATGACACTTGCGAAGTTATCGTGGGTGACAACAAAGGGAAAAACGATTTCAAAAACTTTGAGTTTGAATTGATTCGTTATTTCTCTATTACCTCTCCTGTTTCCTCTTCGGAATTCGATAAGATGAACGAAATGGAATTAACTAGAAAAGTATACCAAGCAGCGATGCACTATTATACGGAGAAAACAGATCGAAGTGCTCGTGAAGCTTTGCCTATCATCACTGATGTTTATAAAAATCCAAATAATCAATACGAAAGAATCGTAGTGCCATTTACAGACGGAATTAAATCGTTGAATGTGGTTACTGATTTGAAAAAAGCTTACGATACAAACGGTGCGCAATTAGTTGCTGACTTTGAAAAGAATATCACGCTAGCTATTGTGGATGAAGCTTGGAAAAAACATTTACGTAAAATGGACGAATTGAAAACTTCGGTGCAATTGGCAGTTCACGAACAAAAAGATCCTTTGCTTATCTACAAATTGGAAGCCTTCAACTTGTTTAGAAATATGTTGGACGGCGTAAATAAAGAAGTTATCTCTTTCTTATTTAAAGGCGACTTGCCACAGCAAAACAATACTATTCAAGAAGCACGTCAAGAAGTGCGTAGAAAAGAAAATTACATCGAGTCTAAAGACGAAATTCCGAATAGTGATTCGTTAGCAGAGCAAAACCGTGAAGCGGGACAAACACAACAACGTCAAGTAACGGAAACCATTGTGCGTGATGCTCCAAAAATCAATAGAAACGATACTGTGACTATCAAACACGTGATGAGTGGTAAAACAGAAACTTTAAAATACAAAAAAGCCGAAAGCATGCTTGCTAGTGGCGAATGGGTTTTGGTTCATG
>Ga0214246_1000368_pt1 | contig 12419 bp, 8 predicted proteins | sample TroBogypolimnion_41_FD_153084 | JGI IMG/M metagenome (GOLD analysis project Ga0214246, IMG submission 153084) | Freshwater microbial communities from Trout Bog Lake, WI - 29MAY2009 hypolimnion | ecosystem: Environmental > Aquatic > Freshwater > Lake > Hypolimnion/Profundal zone | place: Trout...
ATTCACCGTTACCAACCAATAACATCAATGATATTGAAATTGATGGAGCCACTGGAGAAGTGTTTTTCGCCACCGATAGCGGAATGGTTTCTTTTAAAGGAGTTTCTACTGCAGCCAGTGGCGATTTGAGTAGTGTTTATGTCTATCCAAATCCTGTTCGACCCGAATTTACTGGCACCGTAAAAATCTCAAATTTAACCAATAAAGCCATTGTTAAAATCACGGACATAGAAGGAAGTTTAGTTTTTGAAACTACTTCCGAAGGAGGAACTATTGAATGGGATACTACTGCTTTTGGAAAATACAAAGTAGCCTCTGGCGTCTATATGATTTTTGTTTCGGCCCAAGATGGTAGTGATACTACAGTTAAAAAAGTGATGATTATCCGATAAAAGTTTATTGTTAGTTGTTCCGTCTTTTACAGCCATAACTATAAACTATAAACTTCAAACCATGTTGGTAAAAACCAAAGCAATCGTAATTTCTTCCCTAAAATATCAAGAAAAAAGCTTGATTGTAAAATGCTTTACCCAATCCGATGGATTGAAAAGTTATTTCGTTCAAAGTGCTTATTCTGGAAAAAAATCCAACCAAAAAATCGCTTATTTTCAACCTTTAACTATTCTTGAAATCGAAGCCCATCACAAGAATAAAGGCACCTTAGAACATTTTAAAGAAATTAAATTAGCCACTGCTTATCAAAGCATCAACACTGATATTGTTAAAAGCACTATAGTGATTTTTCTCTCCGAAGTGTTGCATCATAGCATTCAAGAAGAAGAAAAAAATGAAGACTTATTTACGTTTTTAGAAACCGCTTTAATTTGGTTAGACACCCACGAAGAAACATCAAATTTTCATTTAATATTATTGTTGGAAATCACAAAATTCCTCGGATTTTATCCTAATAAGACAGAAGCCGATTTTAAATTTTTTGAAATGACAGAAGGTAACTTTTCTTTTTCTCAAGGAATAAGTTGTCTGTCCGAATATGAAACCTTTTTGCTTAAAAAATTAATTCAGCTAAAATTTGATGCTAATCAAAAAATATTTGCTGGCATAGAACGTCAAATCTTACTAAAAATCGTATTAGATTACTATTCCATTCACTTAGACGGATTCAAAAAACCAAAATCGATAGATGTTTTAAAGGAAGTTTTTTCTTAAAAATATAAAAAATCACAATTCTTTCGGAATTTTTGGCAAAAGCCCATTCTCTTTTGTCTATTTTCTATTCTCTTTTATCAAAATTCCTTACTTTCGCAAACTGATTTAAGAATGCGACAAAATGAGTACAAAATTTACTGAATACAAAGGACTTGACTTGCCAACAGTGGCATCTGAAGTTCTTGATTTTTGGAAGAAAAACCACGTCTTTGAACGAAGTGTTACTTCTCGTGAAGGAAACCAACCTTTTGTGTTTTTTGAAGGACCGCCTTCGGCAAACGGTTTGCCAGGAATTCACCACGTAATGGCACGTGCCATAAAAGATATTTTTTGTCGTTATAAAACTCAAAAAGGATTTCAAGTAAAGCGTAAAGCAGGTTGGGATACTCACGGCTTGCCTGTGGAATTGGGGACCGAGAAAGAATTAGGCATCACCAAAGAAGATATCGGAAAAACCATTTCGGTGGAAGAATACAACGAAGCGTGTAAAAAAACAGTAATGCGTTACACCGACGTATGGAACGACCTAACTGAAAAAATGGGGTATTGGGTAGATATGGAAGATCCATATGTGACTTACAAATCCAAATACATGGAAAGCGTTTGGTGGTTATTGAAGCAAATTTATAATAAAGATTTACTATACAAAGGTTACACCATTCAACCTTATTCTCCTAAAGCGGGAACTGGATTATCTTCACACGAAGTCAATCAGCCTGGGAGTTATCGAGATGTAACGGACACTACAGTTGTAGCTCAATTCAAAACAAAACCAGAAACATTGCCAAACTTTCTCCAAGGATTTGGAGAGGTTCATATTTTAGCTTGGACTACCACTCCTTGGACGTTGCCCTCTAATACTGCTTTAACAGTGGGCCCAAAAATCGATTATGTTTTAGTTGAAACATTTAATCAATATACGTTCCTTCCTGTAAAAGTAATTTTGGCTAAAAACTTAGTTGGAAAACAATTCGGAAAAGGATTTTTTCAATCGGTTGAACCTTCAGATTTTGAAAATTTTAAAGAAGGTGATAACCTGCCTGCCGGCAAGACAGGAAATATTCCATACCAAATTCTAACGGAATGTAAAGGAGCTGATTTAGTCGGAATTCGTTATGAGCAATTGATGCCATTAGCTTTACCTTATCAAAATCCAGAAAATGCATTTAGAGTTATTGCTGGTGATTTTGTGACTACTGAAGACGGAACTGGAATTGTGCACACGGCTCCAACGTTTGGTGCAGATGATGCCAAAGTGGCCAAAGAAGCAACGCCAGAAGTGCCGCCAATGTTGGTTTTAGATGCGAATCAAAACCCAATGCCGCTTGTTGATTTACAAGGCAGATTTATTCAAGGATTAGGAAGCTATTCTGGTAAGTATGTTAAAAACGAATATTACAACGATGGTGAGGCTCCAGAACGCTCCGCTGATGTTGAAATTGCTATCCAATTAAAAGAAGAAAATAAAGCGTTTAAAGTCGAAAAATATGTGCACAGTTATCCTCATTGTTGGAGAACCGACAAACCGATACTATACTATCCATTAGATTCTTGGTTTATCAAAGTAACTGAAATCAAAGATCGAATGTTTGATTTGAACGAAACTATCAATTGGAAACCCAAAGCAACGGGTGAAGGTCGTTTCGGAAATTGGTTGAAAAATGCTAACGATTGGAACTTATCGCGTTCACGCTATTGGGGAATTCCATTACCAATTTGGAGAACTGAAGATGGAACGGAGGAAATGCTAATAGGTTCGGTAGAAGAATTGTATGCTGAAATTGAAAAATCAATCGCTGCAGGTTTCCAATCAGAAAATCCGTTCCAAGGGTTTGTGGTTGGAAATATGAGCGAAGAAAACTACGATTTAGTTGATTTACATAAAAACGTTGTTGACAAGATTGTTTTAGTATCCCCATCAGGAAAAATGATGAAACGCGAATCCGATTTGATTGACGTTTGGTTTGATTCAGGTGCGATGCCTTATGCACAATGGCATTATCCTTTTGAAAACAAGGATTTAATTGATGAAAACAAAGCGTTTCCAGCTGATTTTATTGCAGAAGGTGTTGATCAAACACGTGGTTGGTTCTATACATTGCATGCTATTGGAACGTTAGTTTTTGATAAGATTGCTTATAAAAATGTGGTTTCCAATGGACTAGTTTTAGACAAAAACGGACAAAAAATGTCCAAACGATTAGGGAATGCAGTAGATCCATTTGCTACTCTAGCAGAATATGGACCCGACGCTACCCGATGGTATATGATTTCCAATGCTAATCCGTGGGACAATTTAAAATTTGACATTGAAGGCGTAGCAGAAGTTCGTAGAAAATTTTTCGGAACCTTGTATAACACGTATTCGTTCTTTAGTTTGTATGCAAACATTGATGGGTTCAAATATGCAGAAGCTGAAATTCCATTAAATGAACGACCAGAAATTGACCGTTGGATTTTATCAGAATTGCACACTTTGATAAAAAATGTGGATGATGCTTATGCTGATTATGAGCCTACCAAAGCTGCTCGCGCTATTTCTGAATTCGTTCAGGAAAATTTGAGTAATTGGTACGTTCGTTTGTGTAGAAGACGTTTCTGGAAAGGAGAATATGGAACAGATAAAATAGCGGCTTATCAAACTTTATATACCTGTTTGTTAAATGTGGCTAAACTTTCTGCTCCCATAGCGCCATTTTTCATGGACAAACTTTACAGAGATTTAACACAGGCAACACATTCAGAGGAATTTGAGTCAGTACATTTGGCAAAATTTTCAAATTCGGTTGAAAACTTTGTTGATAAATCGTTAGAGAGCAAAATGATGAAAGCACAGACCGTTTCATCACTAGTTTTATCCCTTCGAAAAAAGGAAATGATAAAGGTGCGTCAACCGTTGCAAAAGGTGATGATACCTGTACTTGACGCCAATCAGCGGGCTGAAATTGAAGCTGTTTCTGACCTGATAAAAGCCGAAGTAAACGTGAAAGAAGTCGAACTTCTTGACGATGCATCGGGTGTTTTAGTGAAGCAAATTAAGCCTAATTTTAAAGCATTAGGACCTCGTTTTGGAAAGGATATGGGATTGATTTCTAATGTAATACAAAAATTTTCGCAAGAAGAGATCAATGAAATTGACACTAAAGGGGAGCTATCGCTTGTTATTTCGGGAAAAAGTATAATTTTAACATCCGAAGATGTAGAAATATCTTCACAAGATATTCCAGGATGGTTGGTCGCTAATGCAAACGGAATCACAGTAGCTCTAGACATCACAATTTCGGAAGATTTGAAACAAGAAGGAATTGCAAGAGAATTGGTAAACAGAATTCAAAACATCAGAAAAGATTCTGGATTTGAAGTTACCGATAAAATTAAAGTTCAAATTCAACGCAGTGGCGAATTAGAGCAAGCAATAAAAAATAACGAAAGCTATATCAAAGACGAAACGTTAACCGAAGAATTAGATTTTGTTGACAAGTTGGAAAATGGTGTAGAAATAGAATTTGACGAAATAAAAACAAGAATATTAATTTCAAAATAGTATAAAGATGATTGAAGAAATGATGAGATACTCGGACGCTGATTTAGCAGAGTTTAAAGAAATTATCTTAAATAAAATTGAGAAAGCACAAGCTGATTTAGAACTTATCAAAAGTGCTTATATGAATGATTTGAATAATGGAACGGATGATACATCGCCAACATTTAAAGCATTTGAAGAAGGAAGTGAAACAATGAGTAAAGAAGCAAATTCAGCTTTGGCTATTCGCCAAGAGAAATTTATTCGCGACTTAAAAAACGCACTTTTTCGTGTTGAAAACAAAACCTATGGTGTTTGTAAAGTAACAGGGAAATTAATCGGTAAAGAGCGATTAAAAATTGTACCTCATGCTACAATGAGCATTGAAGCAAAAAATTTACAACGATAATTACAATTTTGTAATTCAAAATACAACGCTCCAAAAGGAGCGTTTTTTTTTAGAAAAATAATCCTATTTTTGCACCACAAAAAATAAAAAAAATGAAACTTAGAAATTCGGCATTTATAATCTTTTTGATATTATTAATAGATCAATACTCAAAAGTATTTGTAAAAACGAATTTTGTATTGGGCGAACAAGTAAAGGTTTTTGGCTGGTTTAAGTTTTTATTTATTGAAAATGAAGGAATGGCATGGGGTACCGTTATTCCGGGGGAATACGGAAAATTATTTCTTACCGTTTTTAGAATTATTGCTGTTTTTGCGATAGGGTATTGGCTTTGGGATGCTACTCAAAAAGAAAAATCAAAATACCTTATTGTTGCTATTTGTTTGATTTTTGCAGGAGCCTTAGGAAACATTATAGATTCTGTGATCTATGGTGTAATGTTCGATGATAGTCGAAATCATTTATCTACTTTTTTCCCAAAAAATCATTACGGAACTTGGTTTCATGGCAAAGTTGTGGATATGTTTTACTTCCCTTTCATTGAAGATTATAAAATGCCAAACTGGTTGCCATTTATAGGAGGAAAAGAAGTTACTTTTTTTAATGCTATTTTCAATGTTGCCGATTTTTCAATTTCAACAGGAGTTGGAATTCTAATCTTTTTCAATAAAAAAGCATTTGCTCATCAGCCGAAACCAAAACATGTAACGTATTCTTCCGTTTTAGATCACGAAGAAGATTAGAACCTATAAATTTCAGTAGGAGTAATACAATAATTCAATCGGATATCATTTAGCGATATATCTTCAATAACAGTTTCTGCTTCAAAGAAAGACAATCCTATCTTTATAGTTTCAGATTTACATTCTGACAAGAATTTATCATAAAATCCTTTACCATATCCAACACGATTTCCTTTTAAATCTAAAGCTAATAAAGGCACAAATACCACATCAATTTTATTTACAGGAACTTCCAAACCATTTAGAGGTTCAGGAATATTGTATGCATTTTTCTTGAATTTAGTATTGTCTGTAAGAAGATAATGAGACATTCCTAAAGTAGCAAAATCACTTTTAGAAACTACAATTTCCTTATCTTTTCCAGCTAAAATTTGAAGAATAAATTCGGTGTCAATTTCTTTTTGTTCTGCAATTGTTAGAAATAAATGATAATAAGTCCCTTGCCAAACCTTTCTATCACCAATAGAAGTATTCAGTTGCAACAATTGATTTGCAATAGCCAAACTTTTATTTTCAATTTCTTCTTTGGAAAGTAATTTTCGTAATTCTTTATATTTAATTCTTAATTCCTTCTTCAACATGGGAAACTAATTTCAATTCGTTGATAAAAGTAGTTAAATGTTGTACTTCTACGTGATGCATCACCACAATTTTATACCAAGAATTTTTTTCGTTGTGGGTTTCAGGCACCAAATCATATTTATGCGCCAAATCTTTTGGAATATATTCAGCATGAATGGTTACAATGTTCATATAAGGTTCACGGAAATATTTTACACCTAATTTGTCCAATTCATTGCATAAAAATTGGGTTCTCATTTGTAAAACACTAATTTTTTCAAACCAACCAAAGGAACCATAACTATGCAAAATCATCCAAACAGCAATTGCATTGGCACCCGAACGACTTCCGCAAAGGGTTAAATCCATTCCTTCTACATATTGGGCTTCTTTAGTTAATACATTTTCTATCAATCCTTTTCTGCAAATAAAAATGCCGGTTCCATAAGGTGCTTGAAGCATTTTATGGGCGTCAATTGTGATGGAACTAATGTTCGGATTATTGAAATTGATAATCGATTTTTCATTGCTAAATTGATAAACAAATCCACCATAAGCTCCGTCAATATGAAGTTTGTACTCTACTGCATATTTTTCTAAAAGATCTGTATAATTCTTTGGATTATCAACAGAACCAAACATGGTAGTACCCATATTGGAAATCACGATGAAACATTTTTTACCATTGTTCTTAGCCTTAACAATGATTTCTTCTAAAGCAACTTTGTTAATTTCTCTGTTTTCAAATGAAACCGGAATTTTCAACCAATCTAACTGCAGTAGATTAGCCCCTTTTGGGATGGAATAATGAGTATCTTCCGAAGCTAAAATGACTATTTCATCTACTTTAGCCTCTTTTTTATACATAAAAAAATTACGATACATCCATATCGCTTGTATATTAGCTTCTGTTCCGCCAGGTGAAATATAGCCATCGAATGAGTTTGGTTTGGCTTTAAATACATCAACCGCCAAAATATTTAGCACATCTTTTTCTAGTTCGTGAGTGCCTTTAAATGCACTTTCAGAATCGCCTAACGTATGACAACCAATATGATTTGGATTGGAAACAAACGATTGTAACAATGGGGTGTCTTTTAGAAAAGGCGCATTGTCGTTAAAAACTTTTCCGTCCAATTTTGAAGCGGGATAGCCAAGAGAAGTGTCTTTAGAAAAATTAACATTTTCGTTTAAGGCTTCTATGATTCTATTTTTTTGTTCTTCTGGAGAAAGTTTTTGCCAATATAACATACTTAAAAAATTTCCTCAAAACTACTGTAACAAGCTAATATAAAACATGATATTTGTTAGGTTTACCTAGTAGAGACTATGTAGAGCAAACGCATCATTTATTTTTTTCACCCTTCAAGCCTGAATTTTTACCCTCAGAGCCTGAAAATTGAGGCTAATAGCGTGAAAATTCACCCTCAGAGCCTGAAAATTCACCCTCGGAGGGTGAAATTTGAGTTTTCATATTTTAACAGTTTTAACAATTCTAACGATTATAAAGATATAATTTTACGAACAATATCTGTCCTTGTCAGATACGTGCAATACTATCGCATTCAAATAAGAGTTAATTTTTGCAATTCGTGGTTTTTAAACTGCTGCGTTTGCCCTAAAAGATTTTGAATTTGTTTTGTGTAGAATTTAAAGTTAAATTTGTTTAGAGAAAATAGGTCAAAAATCTTCGTTTTTCTTTTGAAATATCGACAATAAAAAATGAATAATCCCTCTTTAGAACTTCAAATACAAACCTTACCGGATAATCCTGGAGTCTATCAGTATTATGATAAAGAAGGAAAAATTCTTTACGTTGGGAAAGCCAAAAACCTCAAAAAGCGTGTGTCATCGTATTTTAACAAAGTTCATGATAATGGTAAAACCAATGTATTGGTTCGTAAAATTGTAACGATTAAACACATTGTAGTTTCGTCGGAACAAGATGCCCTTTTGTTGGAAAACAATTTGATAAAAAAACTACAACCAAGATATAATGTGTTGTTGCGCGATGATAAAACATATCCTTGGATTTGCATCAAAAAAGAACCCTTCCCAAGAATATTTCCCACTCGAAAAATGATAAAAGACGGTTCTGAATATTTTGGGCCGTACACTAGTTTTAAAACAGTAAATACTATTTTAGATTTAGTTAAAGAATTGTATCCTTTGAGAACTTGTAACTTCGATTTAAGTCCTGCAAATATTAATAAAGGTAAATTCAAAGTTTGTTTGGAATTTCATATTGGCAATTGTAAAGGTGGATGTGAAGGCTATGAAACTGCAGAAAACTATCAAATACAAGTGAATGCCATTCGGGAAATATTGAAAGGAAATTTCAAAGAAAGTTTGCGGGATTTCAAATCAAAAATGCAGGAATTTGCTACTACTATGCAATTTGAAGAAGCACAAAAAATCAAAGAAAAAATAGAAGTGCTCCAAAATTACCAATCCCATTCGACTGTTTTAAATCCTAAGATTTCTAATATTGATGTGTTTTCGATTATTTCTGATGAAGCTGTTGCCTATGTGAATTTCTTACAAATTGCCCATGGCGCCATCGTTCGATCGTATACTTTAGAGTTGAAAAAGAAATTAGATGAAACTGATGAAGCGCTTTTAGAATTAGCCGTAGTTGAACTTCGTGAACGGTTTCATTTGACGTCTAAAGAAATTATTTTGCCTTTTTTGTTGGATTTAGGACCTGCAATTAAAGTAACCGTACCCCAATTGGGAGATAAAAAAAAGATTTTAGAATTATCAGAAAGGAATGCTAAATATTATAGATTAGACCAATTAAAACAAATTCAAATTGTCGATCCAGAAAGACATACCAATCGTATTATGGCACAAATGCAAAAAGATTTGCGCCTTTCTGTTGAACCACGTCATATTGAATGTTTTGATAATTCTAATATTCAAGGGACTAATCCAGTTGCTGCCTGCGTGGTTTTTAAAGATGGTAAACCATCAAAAAAAGATTATCGCCATTTTAATATAAAAACAGTCGAAGGACCAAACGATTTTGCTTCTATGGAAGAAGTGGTTTACAGAAGGTACAAGCGATTATTAGATGAAAACCAGCCGCTACCTCAATTGATCATTATCGACGGAGGAAAAGGGCAACTTTCATCAGCGTTAAAAAGCATTGATGATTTGGGGTTGCGAGGAAAAATTGCAATTATTGGAATTGCAAAACGATTGGAAGAATTGTTCTATCCAGGGGATTCTGTTCCACTATATCTTGACAAAAAATCGGAAACACTAAAAGTGATTCAGTTTTTAAGGAATGAAGCGCATCGATTTGGAATTACATTCCATCGCGATAAAAGAAGCAAGTCAGCACTTAATTCCTCCATTGATACTATTCCTGGAATTGGAGAGAAAACAATGCTATCATTAATAAAACACTTCAAAAGTGTTAAAAGATTAAAATTAGCGACTGAAAAAGAAATTTCGGAGGTAGTAGGTGTGTCAAAAGCAAAAAAAATTTCCGACTTTTACAAATCAAACCCGTAATATGAAAAGTAAGGAACAATGCAGCTATAAATGGCAAGATAGTAATAGGAATTATTATCTGCTACTTATTATGTTTTGTCTTTCCCCATTTTTCTTGAAAGCTCAAGAAGTAAAAAAAAAGCCAAAAATAGGATTGGTCCTTTCAGGAGGAGGCGCAAAAGGATTTGCTCATATTGGAGTCCTAAAAATTTTAGAACAAGAAGGGGTTAAAATCGATTATATTGGAGGCACTAGCATGGGAGCTGTTGTAGGAGGTTTATATGCCTCGGGGTATAGCGCTTCCCAAATAGATTCCATTTTTAAAAATACAAATTTTGATGAACTTCTTAAAGATTATATTCCTCGTGATTCTAAAAGTTTTTATGAAAAACATAACGATGAATTGTACGCCGTTTCTTTATTGTTTAATAAATTTAACATAGGCGTTCCGATTGCTTTGTCAAAAGGCATGTATAATTATAATTTACTCACCAAACTAACGGATCACGTAAAGCATATTAGAGATTTCAATAAACTTCCAATTCCTTTTGTTTGTATTGCAACAGATATAGAATCAGGAAAAGAAGTTGTTTTTCATAATGGTTATTTACCTCAAGTAATGTTAGCGAGTTCGGCATTTCCAACACTTTTTTCTCCAGTGGAAATAAATGGAAAAATGTTAGTTGATGGTGGGATTTCTAATAATTATCCTGTAGATGAAGTTAGAAAAATGGGAGCAGACATTATTATTGGTGTTGATGTTCAAGATGATCTAAGAGATAGGAGTTCATTGAAGGAAGCCACCAAAATAATGGTTCAAATTACCAATTTGCAGATGATTGATAAAATGAAAGAAAACATTAGCAAAACTAATATTTATATCAAACCCGATATCACTAATTTTTCAGTTATTTCATTTGATAAAGGTCAAGAAATAATAAAGAGTGGAGAAGATGCAGCCATATCAGTGATTGAAAAAATTAAAAAAGTAGCCAATCCTAAAGAATTTGTACAACAAAAAATGAAAATGAATGAAGGGAATGATAGGATTTATCTAAAAATGATTACCATTAATGATGTAAAAAATTATACTAGAGCTTACATAATTGGAAAATTAGGATTTAAAGAAGGTTCCAAAATTTCTTATCAAGATTTAAAAAAAGGTATCAATAAATTGAATGCTACTCAAAATTTTAGCGCAATTAGTTACTCAATAGACCAACTTGAAGATGGGGAAAACTTAAATGTAACGGTGCGTGAAAGTGAAGACAAAACCTTTATTAAATTTGCCTTGCATTATGATGGATTGTATAAAAGCGCCATTTTAGTGAATTTAACTCAAAAAAAATCGCTTTTTAAAAATGATGTGATTTCAGCAGATATAGCATTAGGAGATAATTTCAGATACAATTTAGATTATTATATTGATAATGGTTTTTATTTTAGTTTTGGATTTAAATCTAGATTAAATCAATTCAATCGTAATGTTGCAACAGATTTTAATCATGGTGTTACTTTCTCACAATTGGGGATAAGCACTTTAAATATAGATTATCTAGACTTCAACAACCAAGCGTATTTGCAAACTATTTTTGCACAGAAATTTCTAATTGGGGCAGGAATCGAATGGAAACACATGAAAATAAATTCTAATACATTATCCAATCAATCCTCAATATTTGAAAATAGTGACTATGGAAGTATTTTTGGATACCTCAAATATGATTCTCTTGACAATAAGTATTTCCCAAAAAAAGGATGGTATTTTAATGGAGATATACAATCCTATTTATATTCTACAAATTATACAAAGCAATTTAATAGATTTTCTATTTTAAAAGGCGAAGCAGGAATTACCAGAACATTCTTTAAAAAAATAAATTTAAAACTTAGTACCGAAGCAGGGTTTTCTTTAGGGGCTAATAGTGTGCCATTTCTAGATTTTGTATTGGGCGGATATGGTTATAACACGATTAATAACTTCAAACATTTTTATGGCTACGATTTTGTTTCGCTTGCAGCAGATAGTTATATAAAATCGACCGGAACATTAGATTTTGAATTTTACAAAAAGAATCATGTTAATTTTTCTGCCAATTATGCCAATTTACAAGACAACCTTTTTGGAAATGGAAACTGGCTTTCTACACCAAGATATTCAGGGTATGCTATTGGTTATGGGCTCGAAACAGTATTAGGACCTATTGAAATAAAATATTCCTGGTCACCAGAATTACCAAAAGGTTTTGTTTGGATTAATGTTGGATTTTGGTTTTAATTCTTTAGAAAAAGAAGTTTTCTTTAAAATAATTAAACAAAAAAAGTATATTTGAACACAATAAACTAAAAAAGATAAATTATGTCTATTTGGAAAAAGAAACCTTTACAACTATTATTAGCAGAAGCATCTGAACCTTTGGATGTAAATCCTGCGCCACCACCGCCGCCGCCAAAAGATGTTCCTGTGCCTGATGTGCCATTTCCGCCTGCGTATAAATCACCAGTTCCACCTGCACCA
>Ga0214246_1000371_pt1 | contig 12365 bp, 11 predicted proteins | sample TroBogypolimnion_41_FD_153084 | JGI IMG/M metagenome (GOLD analysis project Ga0214246, IMG submission 153084) | Freshwater microbial communities from Trout Bog Lake, WI - 29MAY2009 hypolimnion | ecosystem: Environmental > Aquatic > Freshwater > Lake > Hypolimnion/Profundal zone | place: Trout...
ACATGATTACTTCACAAGATATATTCACTATTTCCAACCAAAAGCAATTTGAAAAAATAGCGTTAAAAATCTTTCGCTTTCAATACGAAAACAATTTTGTGTATAGAGAATTTTGTGAATTATTGAATATCGAAAAAGGAAGCGTAAAATATATACAACAAATCCCTTTTTTACCAATACAATTTTTTAAAAGTCATACTATTCTTTCCAACTTAGATTCCATTCAAGAAACATTTACAAGTAGTGGAACCACTGGTATGATAACAAGTAAACATCTTATTACTGATATTACTTTATATGAAAAAAGCTATCGCAATGCCTTTTCGGAATTCTACGGAAACATAGAAAATTATGTAGTTTTAGCTTTACTCCCTTCTTATTTAGAACGCAGTGGCTCGTCTTTGATTTATATGGTAAAAGACTTAATTACACTTTCCAAAAATGAAAATAGTGGCTTTTATTTAAATAATTATGAAAAACTGATTTCAAAATTAATTGAATTAGACATGGCAGGTCAAAATGTAATTTTAATTGGAGTCACTTATGCTTTATTGGATCTAATTGAGAAACGAAAATTGCAATTGAAAAATACAATCATTATGGAGACTGGCGGAATGAAAGGCAAAAGAAAAGAAATCATTCGAGAAGAATTACACCAAATTCTTTGTGAAGGCTTCGGTGTTTCTAGTATTCATTCGGAATATGGAATGACAGAATTGTTATCACAAGCCTATTCTCTTGGAAACGGAATCTTTGAATGTCCAAATTGGATGAACATTTTAATTCGCGATACTGAAGATGCTTTAACCTATGTAGAAGTGGGAAAAACAGGAGGAATAAATGTAATTGATTTATCCAATATCAATTCTTGTTCGTTTATTGCTACACAAGATTTAGGAAAGAAATACACTAATAATTCATTTGAAGTCTTGGGACGTTTTGACAATTCTGATATTCGTGGTTGCAATTTGATGGTATATTAAAAAGGAGCTGATTAAAGCAACCTTTCTATTTATATAACTTTTATCAAATAATAATTTTTCTTCCCTTTTTGCAATACCAAGAATTTATCTTTAATCAAATCTTGTTCAGTAATCTTATAATCTTCAGCAACTTTAGCTTTATTTAAGGATATTGCATTTTGCTTCAATTCACGTCGTGCATCGCTATTAGATGCCAAGAATCCTGTTTTAGCTGAAAGTGCAGCTATCATATCAATACCTCTTGCAATATCTTCTTTGGTGATTTCTGCATTTGGAACACCATCAAAAACTTCAACAAATGTAATGTCATCTAATTTTGTTAGATCATCCATTGTAGGACTAAAAAAAGCATTAGAGGCGAAAATTGCTTTTTCTAATTCTTCTTTTCCATGAACAAAAGTGGTTAATTCTTCTGCTAAGCGTTTCTGTAAAGCTCTTAAATGAAGTGCCTTAAGATGTTCTGCAATTAATAAATCAATTGTGTTTTTATCTAGAAATGTAAAAATTTTAATATATTTCTCCGCATCCATATCAGAAGTATTCAACCAAAATTGGTAGAATTTATAAACTGACGTTTTATCAGCAGTCAACCAGACGTTTCCTCCTTCGCTTTTTCCAAATTTAGAACCATCTGCTTTAGTAATCAATGGACATGTCATGGCATACGCTTTTGCTCCATCTCCGTTCATTCGTCGCACTAATTCAGTTCCGGTTGTAATATTTCCCCATTGATCTGACCCTCCCATTTGAAGTAAACAATGATGTGTTTTATATAAATGATGAAAGTCATACCCTTGAATAAGCTGGTAAGTAAACTCCGTAAAACTCATCCCTTCGCCTTCTCCGGCCAAGCGTTTTTTTACCGAATCTTTTGCCATCATATAATTTACAGTAATTCGCTTTCCAACATCACGAGCAAAATTGATAAATGAAAAATCTTTCATCCAATCGTAGTTGTTTACCAAAATTGGAGCATTAACATCTGTAGAGTTGAAATCTAAAAATCGAGACAATACCGCCTTAATTCCTGCCACATTTTTTTCTAAAGTAGATTCATCAAGTAGATTTCTTTCATCAGATTTTCCAGAAGGATCACCAATCATACCTGTAGCTCCTCCAACTAAAGCAATAGGTTTGTGTCCGAACTGCTCTAAATGTACCAATAGAATAATTGGCACCAAACTTCCAATATGTAAAGAATCACTAGTTGGGTCAAACCCAATATAGGTAGTGGTCATTTCTTTTAAAAGTTGTTCTTCAGTGCCCGGCATAATATCGTGCACCAATCCTCTCCACTTTAATTCTTCTACTAAATTATTCATCTTACTTTGATTATATTGTATTAAGTTGTTAGATGTAATTTCATCCCATCGTAAAAACTATAATTTGGGCAAATATAACAATTGTCATTGGCAATGGCAATTCAATTATTGTCTGAAAAATAAAATTCTAAAATCAAACAATCTAATTATCTTTGCGACCATGATTTTAGTTACAGGCGGTACTGGTTTGGTTGGAGCACATTTGCTTCTTCATTTGTTGGAAAACAAAGAAGAAACCATTCGCGCTATTTACAGAAATCAGAAACATATTGCTAAAACAAAATCGCTATTTGGATACTATGATAAAGGCGAATTGTTTTCAAATATTGAATGGGTATTGGCAGACATTCTTGATATTCCGAGTTTGGAAGTTGCTTTTGAAAATGTAGATTATGTATTTCACTGTGCTGGATTTATTTCTTTCAATCCAAACGATGAAGAAAACCTTCGAAAAACAAATATAGAAGGAACAGCAAACATTGTGAATTTTTGTATTGACAAAAAAGTTAAAAAACTATGTCATGTAAGCTCAATAGCTGCTCTTGGTAATGTTGCCTTAAAAGAAATCGAAGTAACCGAAGAAACAGAATGGAATCCTGAAATTTCGCATAGTGATTATGCCATTTCTAAATATGGTGCCGAAATGGAAGTTTGGCGTGGACTTCAAGAAGGTTTACAAGTAATTGTTGTAAACCCTGGTATTATTTTTGGGCCTGGTTTTTGGAATCATGGAAGTGGCACTATGATTTTAGCTATAAAAAAAGGATTCCCCTTTTATACATATGGATCTTCTAGTTATATTGCTGTTACTGATGTGGTAACTATAATGAATCAACTCATGGATGCTGATTGTAGTGGGGAACGCTTTATTTTAATTTCGGAAAACAGAACTTATAAAGACATCATAATTACAATTGCTAAAAAGTTGGAAGTTAAAAATCCAAGAATAGAAGCTAGTCCTTTTTTATTAAATCTTGCGTGGAGAATGGATTTCCTTATTTCAAAAATATTCAGAGGAAAAAGAAAACTATCAAAACATAGTTCTATTTCATTACAAAATACTGAGAAATATTCAAATGAAAAAATACAAACTTATTTGAATTATTCATTCGAAAAAATAGATACTTATCTAGATACAATTCTTGCTCCGCTCAGAAAATAACTATTTTACAATGGGTTGATCTGTATTAGGCACCAAAGGCTTTCCCCCGTTAAGTTTAATAGTATTGGCATTTAATCTTTCCTTGACCTCATTATACATTTTTTTATAGTCTTTTATATCTGAAGCGTAATATTGGGTACTTTGTGCAAAAGTCAAACTATCAACTTTATATTTATTTTTTATGAACTCAATAGGTTTTGGATAAATTAAAGTACCAGAAGTTTGTGATTTTGCAGCTTCTAAAAGTGCCAAATCATAGATAATGTCAACCATCTTTTTTCTTTCAATAAGGTTTTTTGGTTTTTTTACGGTAGTATCTTTACAACTTATTGTAAAGAATAATAATGCTATTATAAACAAAACTATTTTTTTCATTGTTAAAATTTATCTATTGAAAAGCAAACGTTTTCCTGCTTTTATTTCTTTCACTTTTGCATTTTCATATACCAATTGTCCGTTTACAAAAGTATGTGAAATTCTTGATTTGAAATTGGTTCCTTCAAAAGGAGACCAACCACATTTATACAAAATATTATCCCTATTGACACTCCATGGCTTGGCTGGATTTACAATAGCTAAATCGGCATAAAATCCTTCTTTAATAAACCCTCTATTTTCAATTTTAAATATTTTAGCAGGGTTGTGACACATTTTTTCAACAATTTTTTCTACCGAAATTTTACCTTGATGATACGCCTCAAACATTGCCACTACCGCATGTTGAACTAACGGTCCTCCAGAAGGCGCATTCAAATAGCTACGTGATTTTTCTTCCAAAGTATGAGGAGCGTGGTCCGTTGCAATAACGTCAATTCTATCATCTAACAAAGCTTTCCAAAGAGCATCTCTATCAGTTTCTGATTTTACTGCAGGATTCCATTTAATAAAATTTCCTTTAGTAGCGTAATCTTCATTAGAAAACCATAAATGATGTACACAAACTTCTGCTGTAATTTGCTTTTCTTCTAAAGGTATTTTATTGGTAAACAAATCCATTTCTTTAGCAGAAGAAAGATGGAAAATATGTAATCTAGCTCCAGTTTTTTTTGCTAATTCGATTGCTTTTGACGAAGATAAATAACATGCCTCTTCACTTCTAATCAAATGATGAACTGTAACAGGAATATCATCACCATATTCGGCTTTGTATTTTTCCAAGTTTGTTTTTATGGTAGTTTCATCTTCACAATGAACCGCAATAAGCATTTTAGTATTGGCAAATATTTTCTCTAGTGTTTCTGGATTATCAACTAACATATTTCCTGTTGATGAGCCTAGAAATAATTTTATTCCAGCTACATTCTTTGGATTAGTTTTTAAAACTTCTTCCAGATTATCGTTTGTTCCACCCATCATAAACGAATAATTCGCATAGGATTTCTCGGAAGCTATACGATATTTTTCTTCTAATAAATTTTGGGTAATTGCATTAGGAACAGTATTGGGTTGTTCAATAAATGAAGTAATTCCTCCAGCAATAGCGGCACGACTTTCAGAAGCAATGTCACCTTTGTGTGTTAATCCAGGCTCACGAAAATGGACTTGATCATCTATAGCCCCAGGAATCAAATAACTCCCTTCAGCATCAATAACTTTACAATTGGAACTTTTATGACTTATTCTTTGAGCAATTTCTTTAATAAACTCACCTTCAATAAGAACATCGCCTTCAAAAATTCTTCCTTCATTGACAATCATTGCATTTTTTATTAAAACGGTATTCATATTTTTTATAATCTATTAAATAATTTTTTTATTCGTAATGACAAAACCCCAAAGATGGCTTCTTTTATTATAGAACTACTCATTTTAGACTGCCCTTTCGTTCTATCAGTAAAAATTACTGGTACTTCTTGAATAGTAAATCTTTTTGAAAAAGATCTATATTTCATTTCTATTTGAAATGCATAACCTATAAATTTTATTTTATCCAAATTTATAGTTTCAAGAACATTCCGTTTATAGCAAATAAATCCTGCTGTGGCATCCATTATCTTCATTCCCGTAATCATTCTTACATAAACCGATGCAAAATAAGATAAAAGCACTCTGCTTAAAGGCCAATTTACAACATTAACACCCGTAACATATCTTGAACCTATGGCTAAATCTGCCCCTCCAAAATGACAAGCGTCGTGTAATTTTTCTAAATCATTTGGATTATGAGAAAAATCAGCATCCATTTCAAAAACGAAATCATAATCTCTGATCAATGCCCATTTGAATCCGTGCACATAAGCAGTCCCTAGTCCAGCTTTTTTTGCTCTTACTTCTAAAAACAATTTATCTGGAAATTCTTTTTGAAGCTCTTCAACTTTATTAGCAGTTTTATCTGGCGAATTATCATCAATAATGAGTACATGAAATGTTTTATGTAACGAAAAAACAGCTCTAATAATACTTTCTATATTTTCTATTTCGTTATAAGTAGGAATAATTACAATACCACAAGTCATATTTAGCTTAAATAGTTTGTGCAAAAATACTCATTTTATAACTTGATAATCTTAATAATATTATAATAGTAATCGACAAATAAAATTTAGTAATTTTGTTGCCAATGATGGAGATACAATTACACACTAGAAATTTGGAAACCAATGACTGGGCAACTCTAGTTTTTGTCTTTTCTTTGGTTCTGATTGTAATTGCAAAATCAGCTTTTGAATCAAGATTTAATGATTACATTCGTTTAATCGTTTCCGACAAATACACCAAAATTTATAGAGAAAGTGGTCATCTAATGAGTGGATTTAATATTCTATTATACACCATTAATATTATTTCCTTCACATTTTTTATTCAAATAATACTATCCCATTTTGGATATGGCACCAAATCAGATTGGATTTTATTTGTTAGAATTTTTACTCTTTTAAACATTTTCATTCTATCTAAATTTTTGATAGAAAAAATTATTGCTGCTACTTTTGGAATAGAAGAAATCATTGAGCAATTTAATTTACAGAAAGTTACATTTAGAACCTATATAGGATTACTACTTTTGCCGATTTCTATTATTCTTTTTTATAGTAATTACACAACATATTCTTTAATTATCGTTATAATTTCTATATTATTAATAATAAATTTGCTAACTTATCTCATTTCATTAAAAATTTATCAAAACTTAGTGTTTAGTAAGTTGTTTTATTTTATTTTGTATCTTTGCGCACTTGAAATAGCGCCCTACTATTTCATTTATTATTTGATTACAAAAAATTAGAGCTTAAACATGTCAAATTTGAAAGTGAGAACAATTTTGGTGTCACAACCAGAACCAAAAGTAGAGAATTCACCTTATTTTGAACTTCAACAAAAACATAAGGTAAAAGTTGATTTTCGTTCTTTTATTCACGTAGAAGGAGTAAGCGCTAAAGATATTAGGGCTCAAAAAATTGACCTCAATAACTTTACTGCGATTATTTTAACTAGTAGAAACGCTGTCGACCACTATTTTAGAGTTGCCGAGGAGATGAGATATAAAGTACCAGAAGATTTAAGATATTTTTGTCAATCAGAGGCTATAGCTTTTTATCTTCAAAAATATGTGGTGTATAGAAAACGTAAAATTTATGTTGGTCAAAAAGATTTTGCTGATATGAGTTCTCTTTTCAAAAAATATAAGGATGAGAAATTCTTATTACCTGCTTCCGATCAATTAAATGCAGACGCCCCTATTACTTTAAACAATTTAAAGATTAATTGGACTCCTGCGGTTTTTTACAAAACTGTAATGAGTGATTTATCTGATTTAGCAGATGTATATTATGATGTTTTAGCTTTCTTCAGTCCAACTGGAATAAAATCATTATTCATGAATTTTCCAGATTTTAAACAAAATGAAACTAGAATTGCTGTTTTCGGAAGTACTACCCAAAAAGAAGCTTTGGAACATGGACTAAGAATTGATATTTTAGCTCCAACTCCAGAAACACCTTCAATGACAATGGCTTTAGAACGCTATGTAGCAGAAGCCAATAAAGGAAAATAAAACCTATTATACAATATAGAAATCCCAAACTCTTTATGAATTTGGGATTTTTTCTTATAAAAAAAGTCCGACATCACTGTCGAACTTTTCCGTTTGTTTAGGTATGGTTTTGTTTATTGTTTTATAATTGCGGACCTGCTTTTACTAAATTTTGTCCTTCAGTATTATCTGTATACTGAACAAAATTTTTGACAAACCTTGCTGCTAAATCTGCAGCTTTGGTATTCCAATCGGCAACATCAGCATAAGTGTCTCTTGGGTCTAAAATTGCAGGATTCACATCGTGTAATGCAGTTGGCACAACAAAATTAAATGTCGGGATCACTTTTGTTTCTGCTTTTTCAATTGACCCGTCAAGAATGGCATCAATTATAGCACGTGTATCTTTAATTGAAATACGTTTTCCAGTTCCGTTCCAACCTGTATTCACCATATAAGCAGTAGCATTATGCTCTTCCATTTTTTTAACTAATTCTTGACCATATTGTGTTGGATGCAATGACAAGAAAGCTTTTCCAAAACAAGCCGAAAATGTTGGCTCCGGTTGTGTAACGCCTCTTTCTGTTCCAGCTAATTTTGCTGTAAAACCTGAAAGAAAATAGTATTTGGTTTGTTCAGGAGTTAATTTAGAAACCGGCGGCATTACCCCAAAAGCATCTGCTGTTAAAAAGATAACCTTAGTGGCGTGACCCGCTTTTGAAATGGGTTTAACAATATTATGAATATGATTTATAGGATAGGATACACGAGTATTTTGTGTAACAGAACCGTCTTTGAAATCAATTTTTCCATTTGAATCAACCGTTACATTTTCTAATAGGGCATCTCTAGTTATTGCTCCATAAATATCTGGCTCATTTTCTTTGCTTAAATCGATGGTTTTTGCATAACATCCTCCTTCAAAATTAAACACTCCTTCATCATCCCAACCGTGCTCATCATCTCCAATTAATTCACGTTTTGGGTCTGTAGATAAAGTGGTTTTTCCAGTTCCTGACAATCCAAAGAAAATAGCAACATCACCATCTTTACCTTTATTGGCAGAGCAATGCATAGAAGCCATTCCTTGAAGTGGCAAGTAATAATTCATCATAGAGAATAATCCTTTTTTCATTTCACCACCATACCAAGTACCTCCAATTAATTGGATTTTTTCAGTAAGATTGAAAGCAACATAAACTTCAGAATTTAATCCGTGAGCGGCATAATCTTTAAAACTTGTTTTTGAACCATTCATCACCACAAAATCGGGTTCATCAAAGTTTTCCAATTCTTGTTCTGTTGGACGGATGAACATATTTTTAACAAAATGGGCTTGCCATGCTACTTCCATAATGAAACGCACTTTCAAACGAGTATTCTCATTAGCGCCACAAAAAGCATCTACTACAAATAATCTTTTGCCAGAAAGTTGATTAACCGTTGTTTCTTTTAAGGCATTCCAAGTGGTTTGTGAAATAGGTTTATTATCATTAACTGCTTTTTCAGAATTCCACCAAATTGTGTTTTCAGTAACTGCATCTTTAACAATATATTTGTCTTTTGGAGAACGACCTGTGAATTCTCCGGTCATTACATTTACAGCACCAAGTTCTGTAAGTTGGCCTCTTTCGTAGCCTAATAAACTTGGACTTAATTCTTCATTATATAAAAATTCAAACGATGGATTGTATATAATTTCTTGAGCATGTTTAATTCCGTATTTTTCTAACGAAATCGATTTCGTAAAATGGGCAGTATTCTCCATAGAAAATTAGTTTGTTGCAATTAATAATTTAGACCGCAAAGGTAAAAATTAATTATTACAACGTTGTAGTAAATTAATAAATTATGATTTTTTCTTTAAGAAATGTAGCATTAAGATACCCCAGGCTACTATTAATAGTAATCCTCCTATTGGAGTTACAAATCCGATAACTTTGAAATCAAAAGTATTTAAACTGTCAGTTGCCAGCAAATAAATAGATCCCGAAAAGAACATAACACCAAGGATCGTTAGGGTTAAAATAATTTTCTTTGTTTTATCAGCTATATGAGTATTTAATCCTAAAAAAAGTAAAAACAAAGCATGATACATTTGATATCTTACCCCTGTTTCAAAAGTGGCTAATTGATCTATTGACAATACTTTTTTCAAAGCATGAGCACCAAAAGCCCCTAATACTATTGCGGTCATTCCAAAAAAACCTGCGGTCGAAAGAATTTTTTTATCCATTGGTAGTCCAATTTATATTTTCGACAAATTTATCTGTTATGTATTGAACTATAAAGGATTTTATGTTTTCTTTTTGTCTTTAACAATATTAAACTTTTATATTTGCAACTTAATTTTTTAGACATGAAAAAAGCTGTATTGGTCATCGTTACAATTTTGACACTTTGTTCTTTTAAATCTGAAAGCAATGTTGGAATACCATCAGGGGAGAAATTGGTATTTGCTGGCTCCTATAACATGAGTGGCTTAATGACGCAATTGGCTCAAGTTACTTTGTCTACCGATATTGTCACTACTTCAAAAAATGCTTACTTGCATTTGAATTGCGAATTAGCAACGTATGCCAAATGGGATAAATTTTTTAAAATTCGCGATCTTTATGAATCCTATGTTGATCCCATTACTTTGAAGCCAAGTTTATACAAAAGAAGCATCGATGAAGGAGGCTATATCAAAAAAGAAAAATATGTTTTTAAAGGCAACTCTGTCACTAGTACTACTAAAAAAAGAACTACTCCAGAAACCACAAAAACCTTTACTATTGGTGCATCCACTCAAGATGTTGTATCTATCATGTATAAATTAAGAACCATGGATTTGTCTAAAATGAAAACAGGACAAGCACAATCTTTTACCATAGTTTTTGACGAAACACAAATTCCAGTTACCGTTAAATTATTGGGAATGGAAACCGTTTCTGCTGGAAATTTAGGGTCTAAAAACTGTTATAAACTTTCAATTGGAGCCAAAACAGATGTATTAAAAGGAAAAGACAAAAATTTAATCTACTTAACTGCCGATGCTAAAAAAGTTCCTGCCTTAATGAAATTTAGTATTCCTGTTGGGACTGGTCAATTGGCGCTAACTTCAGCATCTGGAATTTAATAGTATCCCTATGAGAAAAACATTCATTATTTTAGCTATTCTTCTAACCATTTTAAGTGTAATTTTTTCAGCTTTACCTTTAGGTACATTGGCTTTAGCTCCTATAGTTTTAGCACTAATAGCTATATTTATTGCTTTTAAAAATTCAGAAATTGACCAAAGAAAATTACCTAAAAGACTTTTTATCGTTGCTTATCTTTGTGCAATTGTTGTGGTTGGAAAAACTTTTCTCATGAAAGATAAAGTAGCCAAAGACACCAAATTTGAACAACAGAAAGTAGAAACCAAACAAGAAGCTAAAAAAGACTTGGAAGATTTAGAAAAGGATTTGAAGTAATTTTTTATTCCCCAAACAAAATTCCAAATTCCGAGATTGACTTGGAATTTGGAATTTTTTTATTGAAATTTCTTTAGCTTTGTATCCTATTTTAAATAAACCATGAGAAACATTCTAATCATAGGAGCAGGTCGTTCGGCTTCTTCTTTAATTCAATATCTTTTAAATAAATCTGACCAAGAAAATCTTCATCTAACCATTGGGGATTTATCGTTAGAATTGGCACAAAGAAAAACCAACCATCACAAAAATGCCACTGCCATTCAATTGGATATCAATAATGAAAGTCAGCGTCACGCAGAAATTCAAAAAGCAGATATTGTCATTTCGATGTTGCCCGCCCACATGCATATTGAAGTAGCACAAGATTGTATCCTTTTTAAAAAACACATGGTGACTGCCTCTTATGTTTCCGATGCTATGCAAGGATTAAATGAAGCAGCCAAAGAAAACGGATTGGTTTTTATGAACGAAATCGGGCTTGACCCAGGTATCGACCACATGAGCGCTATGAAAGTGATTGATGACATTCGAGAAAAAGGTGGAAAAATGCTATTGTTCGAATCGTTCTGTGGCGGATTAGTAGCTCCAGAAAGCGACAATAATCTGTGGAATTACAAATTTACTTGGGCGCCTAGAAATGTGGTTTTAGCAGGGCAAGGTGGGGCAGCTAAATTCATTCAAGAAGGAAAATACAAATACATTCCCTATACTAAATTATTCCGAAGAACCGAATTTTTATTGGTTGAAGGCTATGGCAAATTTGAAGGATATGCCAATAGAGATTCTTTAAAATACAGAAGTGTTTATGGTTTGGATGATGCCTTAACCTTATACCGAGGTACTATCAGAAGAGTTGGATTTTCAAAAGCATGGAATATGTTTGTACAATTGGGGATGACTGATGATTCTTATGAAATGGAACATTCAGAAACCATGAGTTTCCGCGATTTTATAAATTCTTTTTTACCGTATCATCCAACTGATTCAGTAGAAATAAAAGCTCGCTTAGCACTCAACATTGAGCAAGACGATATCATGTGGGACAAGCTTCTAGAACTCGATTTGTTCAACCCAGATAAAATTGTGGGATTGAAAAATGCTACACCCGCTCAAATTTTAGAACGCATCTTAAACGATAGCTGGACATTACAACCCAACGATAAAGATATGATTGTAATGTACCACAAATTTGGGTATGAACTCAACGGCACGGAGCACCAAATTGATTCTAAAATGGTATGTATCGGCGATGATCAAACCTATACTGCCATGGCTAAAACAGTAGGATTGCCAGTAGCAATGGCAACTTTACAAATCTTAAACGGCAACATCAAAACGCCAGGGGTGCAATTGCCTATTCGCAAAGAAGTCTATGAACCTATATTGAAAGAGTTAGAAGAATTTGGAGTGATATTTAAAGAAATCGAAATGCCTTATATTGGTTATAATCCTGATAAATTGGTG
>Ga0214246_1000385_pt1 | contig 12100 bp, 10 predicted proteins | sample TroBogypolimnion_41_FD_153084 | JGI IMG/M metagenome (GOLD analysis project Ga0214246, IMG submission 153084) | Freshwater microbial communities from Trout Bog Lake, WI - 29MAY2009 hypolimnion | ecosystem: Environmental > Aquatic > Freshwater > Lake > Hypolimnion/Profundal zone | place: Trout...
TGCAAAACAAACAAATCTAATCGATAGTTTTATGAGTTCAATAGAGATGATTCCTATTAAAGAAGATGAAAATATTGAAGATTATTTAATTAAAATAGCAGATAAGACTATGAAAAAGGAAGAAAATGAAGAACAAGATTTACCAAAATTAAATCTTGAACAAGAAAATGAATATAAAAAAATGAAATTATCGCTCGAACATGATGTTTTTTTTTCTGAAAATAAGAATTCTAATCTGCCCGCTGAAATAGAAGGTCAGTTTTTAGATTATGTTATGAATTTTGAAAATTTATATAAAAATGCTAAACAAATTTCTGTTCATAATAAGATTGGAAAACCTGAATTCAAAGCAGCTGATGCATTAGATGATGAAGAAATTAATATAGAATTAGAACGTATTGAAGCACTAATGCACAATAACAACTTGACTTTAGATGTCATTTGTGATTATGAAGATGAAGATCGTCTACTCTATAAATTTATTACAGAGGAACTTTTTGACCATAAAATTGATGATATAAACATTCCTGATATGATTACTCATTTCATTTATGAAGAATTTCATCCAAATAATGAATATGATATTGAAAATGCGTGTACTGACTTTATAGAAATGTTTTTGAATACAAAAAGCGAAATGTATGAAAAATATCATTCAAAAGATGTAATTAATCACGAAGTACTTAATAATTTTAGAAGTTTATTCAAAAAATTTAAAATTAAATATTACAAATTTGGTGACATTACAATTAGCGATGATATTGCAAAAGCTACTTTTGTTATTGATTTTTTTGGAAAAACTAAAGGCTTAGAAACGAAAATAGTATATTCAGGAAATGGAGAAATGACTTTCAAACATGAACACGGATATTGGTATGTACAAAATGTAATATTACCAATTGTGGATTAATAAACTTCTGGTTGCCAGAAGTGTTTTTCGAAATCTATAATTTGGTTGTCAATAACTTTTATTCCTTCGTTTTCCAGTAGTTGCTGCATGAGGTTGGTGCCATCAAAATGGTGTTTGCCTGAGAGCAGTCCTTTTCGGTTAACAACTCGATGGGCAGGAATGTCTTCTCTATTGTGGGAAGCGTTCATTGCCCAACCGACCATTCGGGCTGAACGGGCTGTGCCGAGTGCTTTGGCAATGGCACCATAGGAAGTTACTTTTCCTTCGGGAATTTGTTTTGCAATGGCATAGACACGCTCGAAGAAATTTTCTTCCATTAGAAGTAGTTTTTAATGACGTTAAATAAGGTAATAACTGCTATTAATCCGGTGATTGTGCCAATTATTTTATTCATATTGTTTATAAAATAATCGGCCTTGGATTTCATTTTATTAAAAAAGGTAACGTATAAATAAAATATCGAAAACGAGCCTATCACTACACCTGACACTAAACTGTAAATAGAAACGGAATTGAATGTAAAAACATTGTAAGTTGCCAATGTAATACTAACTAACGCATAATTAGGAATAGGAAAAAAGTTAATGGCTGATATTAACATTCCCATAAAAAACCGACTTCGTTTGCTTTTTAAATGAAAGTCATCATCGGTTTGAAGATTGGGGTTTTTAGCAAAAAATAAATAATAAATGGAAATTCCGATGAAAATGACTAATCCTACTTTATGCAATAGAACAACAATATCTTTATGACCATTAATGTATTGGGCAAAAATTACAGAGATATAGGTTTGGTAAAAAATAACTATCAATGCTCCTAAAACAAACATCATGGCTCGCTTTTTACCATCAGTCAAACTCACTTTGGCGGCTGTTAAATTGATAAGTCCAGGAGGTAATACGCCAATAAACGCAGCTATAAAACCAGATAGAAAAGGAATAAAAACTGACATCTATTTTATTTTAAAACGAATGTAAGTAATTGCTTTGTTAATTTCCAAATATTGCTTTTCATAAAAAGTTTGGATTTGAGTTACTTCGCTTGGTGCGCCTTCGTTTTTATAGACATTGTGATTGGCATATAAAACTTCGTGTCCTTCTCCATGCAACAAGCCAAGAGTATAGCCATGCATGAATTCGGAATCGGTTTTAAGGTTGACAATTCCATCTGGTTTTAGAATCGTTTTATAGAGCTTTAAGAATTCCGAATTGGTCATTCGGTGTTTGGTCCTTTTGTATTTTATTTGTGGATCGGGAAAAGTAATCCAAATTTCATCGACTTCGTTTTCGACAAAAATATGATTGATTAATTCAATTTGAGTTCTTATGAATGCTACATTGTGCATCCCGCTTTCTATTGCCGTTTTAGCACCACGCCAAAATCGGGCTCCTTTTATATCAATACCTATAAAGTTTTTGTCTGGAAAACATGCTGCTAATCCGACGGAATATTCACCTTTTCCGCAACCTAATTCAATAATTATTGGATTGTCATTTTTGAAAAAATCTTGATTCCATTTACCTCTAAGCGGGAAACTATTGCTTACAACTTCTTCTCTTGTTGGTTGAAAAACATTATTAAATGTTTCGTTTTCCTTAAATCTCTTTAGTTTATTTTTACTTCCCACGATTAAATTTGATGTTTTGGCAAAATTACGGAAATATATAAGAACAAAAATAGTTTTACCTTGCAATGCAAAAATTAATCCTTAAGCTTAAAATAGATTTTGAAAAATCCATTTAAAAATATTCTTATTGCTCCATTAAATTGGGGGCTGGGACATGCTACTCGTTGTATTCCTATCATTAAAGAATTAGAAAAAAATGGATGGAATCCGATAATTGCTTCTGATGGTGCAGCGTTATCATTATTAAAAAAAGAGTTTCCACATTTATTAGCGTTGGAACTTCCGTCCTACAACATAGAATACTCAGAAAAAGCAAGAAATCTAAAATGGAAGCTATTAAAAAACAGTCCCAAAACAATGATGGCTGTTTGGAATGAAAAAAAAACAGTCTCCAATTGGGTTTCAAAATACAATCTTTGTGGTATCATTTCCGACAATAGAATGGGGGTGTATTCTAAAAAGATTCCTTCAGTTTATATAACGCACCAACTTACTGTTTTATCTGGGAAAACGACTTGGCTAACTACTGCAATACATCGATTTTTTATTGAAAATTTTACTGAATGTTGGATTCCAGACATGAAAGATTCTGTAAATCTTACCGGCATTTTAGGACACATAAAAAATACAACGCTAAAGCTGCAGTATATCGGAATTTTAAGTCGATTTGAAAAACAAAATCTTCCTAAAAAATATGATTTAATGGTTGTTCTTTCTGGCCCAGAACCTCAACGAACAATGTTAGAAGAAAAATTAATTAACGAATTACAACACTACAAATCAAACGCAATCTTTATAAAAGGGAAAGTTGAAATGGAACAAAAAATAGAAGTAGTGAATAATATTACTTACTATAACTTTATGCAAACAGAACAATTAGAGCGCACTTTTAATGAAAGTGAAATAGTGCTTTGTCGTTCGGGATATACCTCTATAATGGATATTGCTAAATTGAACAAAAAAGCTTTTTTTATACCTACTTCAGGTCAATATGAGCAAAAATATTTGGCAAAAAGGAATAAGAAATTTGGTTTTAGCCCTTATTGTAAATTAAATAATTTTACTATTGGCAAACTCGAAGAAGTGAATTTATATAAAGGATTTCAAAACGTTCAGTTTCCAAACATCAATTGGCAGGCACTTTTTTCTATATTTGAGAAGCAATAAAAAAAGGCAAACTATTGAATTCAATAATTTGCCTTTTTGTTTAAAAATCACCTTAATTATTTACTTTCGTTTTTTAAGATTTTTGCATTTATCATAAAATATACTGATTCTACAACATTAGTACTGTGTTCAGAGATTCTTTCCATATGTTTTAAAATCATTACTAAATGAGTTCCAGACACTACTGCTTTAGAGTTTTCTTTCATTTCAGCAATAATATCGTGGATTGCTTTTTCGCTTTTAATTCTAATAATTTTATTCATACTAAAGACTTCTTCTATACTCTTAGCATCTAAATTTTCAAAACAATAATTTGTTTTAACTATTATTTGTTCCACATCTTTAGCTAAATTAGCAATATCATGCTTCACTATCAAATCGTGCTTTTCCTTAACACTTTTTGATTTTTTAATAATGCTCATTGATAAATCACCTATTCGCTCAATTTCATTACTAATACGCAAGGCCGACATTACAAACCTTAAATCGGAAGCAACGGGATGTTGCAAAGCAAAAATAGTTTGACAAACATTATCAATTTTTAATTCTAACTTATCAATTTTATCTTCCTTCTTTTTGATTTCTTTTATTTCAGAAATAGCTTCTGAGAGTAACGCATTCATTGCTTCAAAAACTTGTTCTTCCACCAAATTTCCGATTTTAATAATTTCTCTTTTTAATTTATCTAATTCTAACTCGTAATTTGACATATTTATATTTTTAATTTATTATAATGGCTAAAATATTGATTATTTTTATTTTAACTTAAATCTAATAATTTTATCCAAATTTACCCATTAAATATTCTTCTGTTCTTTTATCTGTGGGTTTTGTGAACATATCTTTTGTTTTTCCGTGTTCTACCAATTCTCCCAAATACATAAACATTGAATTATCTGATAATCTAGCAGCTTGTGCCATATTGTGTGTAACTATTACAATAGAGTAATCTTTTTTTAAAGTAACGAGCAATTCCTCAATTTTTAAAGTAGCTATGGGGTCTAACGCAGAAGTGGGCTCATCAAGCAAAATCACATCTGGTTTCATGGCAACAGTCCTTGCTATACAAAGTCGTTGTTGTTGTCCACCAGATAAAAAATTACCTCTTTTATGTAATGAATCTTTTACTTCCGACCAAAGAGCCACGTCGTTTAATGATTTTTCAACAATTTCATCTCTTTCTGATTTTTTTTGACGTATCCCATTTAGTTTATATCCAGCAATAACATTATCATAGATACTCATACTTGGAAAAGGGTTTGGGCTTTGGAAAACCATTCCAATTTTTCGTCTTAAATCGGTAGTTGAAAGTGATGCTATATTTACATCATTTAAATAAATATTTCCTTCTGTAGTAATTTGAGGATATAATTCATGCATTCTATTAAATGCTCTAAGCAAACTACTTTTTCCGCAACCTGAAGGCCCCATAATCGCTGTAATTTGATTTCTTTTAATATCAACATTTACATTAGACACTGCATTTTTATCAGAATCGTAGGATACATAAAAATCCTCTACTTTAAGGACTGTTTTTTTTATTTCTAAATTTGACATGAATAATTATTTTCGTTTTGATATAATTCGTTTTGATATTAAATTAAGAACTAGTACTAGGAACACCAAAAACAGAGAGGAACTCCATACTAAATCTACCAAATTTGGATCGTTATAAAACTGCCAAATAAGTAACGGGACTGCATCCACAGGTTTGTTCAAATTAAAACTTAATGTGGGATTTCCTAATGCCGTTAACATTAATGGAGCTGTTTCTCCAATTACTCTAGAAATAGCCAGAAGAATGCCTGTTAATAGCCCACTTAATCCTGTTGGAATCAAAATTTTTAATAATATCTTATGATAAGGAATTCCTAATGCCAATCCTGCTTCTTTAATAGAATTAGGAATCATTTTAAAAGTCTCTTCTGTTGAACGTATAATCAGTGGTAACATCATTATAGCAAGCGCCATACTTCCTGCTAGTGCTGAAAATCCATGCGTTACATTTTTTACAATCCAAATATAAGAAATAATACCTAAAACAATTGACGGAGCTCCTTGCAATATATCGGACACATCTCTAACAATATTAGCATAGCGACTTTTCCCATTTTCATATAGAAAAATTCCAATTAAAAGCCCCAAGGGGATAGCAACTATACTTGCAACAGTTACCATAATTAATGTTCCTCCAATACCATTAAGGATTCCTCCTGGAATTCCTTTTCCACTACTTACTGCCATCATAGCCTCAAAAGAATCTGGGGCAACTTTAGTGAAAAAATCAAAATTAATTTGTTTTATACCTTTTTTTATTAATTCGAAGAGAATAAAGAATACAGGGGTTGTGGCAATTATTGCAAAAACAACAACAAATATTTGAAAGATTTTATTTTTTATATATCTCTTTTTTTGGTTGCCCGTAGCTTGAAGTATTTCCAATTTTAATGTTTTTGACATGATTTAAGCAAATTTCTTTATTATAAGTTTACCTATTCCATTAATAAATCCAGTAACAACGAATAAAAGAAGACCAATAGCTATTAATGAACTTAGTTTTAAACCAGAAGCTTCGCCAAATTGATTGGCGATAACACTAGCCATAGTATTTCCAAGGCTAAAGATTCCCTTAGGCATAAGATTAGAATTTCCAATTAGCATTGTGACCGCCATAGTTTCTCCAAGCGCTCTTCCTAAAGCTAAAATATAACTTGCAATAATTCCAGATCTTGCCACAGGTATCGTAACGTTGGTAATAACTTCTAAACGGGTGGCGCCTAGTGAATAAGCAGCTTCTTTGAGGTGGTTTGGCACCAATGAAATAATTTCGGTACTTATTGATGTTGCATAAGGAATAATCATAATAGCCAAAACTATACTTGAGGTAAAAATGCCATATCCTTGCGTATTTTCACCTAAATTAAAAAGTAATGGTCTTAAATAATAAAACCCCCAAAGACCATAAACAATTGAAGGAACTCCTGCCAATAAATCAATTAACGTTCCTATAATTTTTGCAACCAAAGTTCCTTTATAATATTCACCAATAAAGAGTGATGTTGAAAAGGCAAAAGGTATACATATTATCAAAGCTAAAAGAGAAGTGATTACAGTTCCTACTATATAAGTAAGCGCACCATATTGTTCTTTCCCTTCAGTCGGATCCCATTTATCAGAATAAATAAAACTAAATCCATACTTCTCAAAAACAGGAAAAGCCCCACTAATTAAAGTGAGGACAATTCCGCTTATTAGAATAATTAAAATGAAAGATGCTATAAATAATATTCTTTTAGTTACTTTTTCACTATTCATCTAATTTTACTTATATATTTATTTTCTAATTTTATTTTAAAAGTGCTTTACCATTATAGGTTACAGTTCTCAAAATACCTTTAGCCATTTTAACAACTTTTGCAGGTAGTGGTGCATAGTTTAACTGTTTAGCCATACCTTGAACTTCAGGATTTAACATCCAATCGATTAGTTTAACTGTTTCTTGAGCTTGAGCTAATGAACGACCATTATAATTTTGGTTTTTATACAATATAATCCAAGTAAAACCACTAATTGGGTAAGCTTTAGCTTCAGCAGAATTAGTTTCCATTACTCTTGTATCTGCAGGAATATCACTTTTGCCAGCAGCGCTTACAGCATCAACAGTTGGCATAATAAATTTACCCGCTTTATTTTGAATAGCTGCAAAAGAAATCTTTTTAGAAAGTTCAGCATATTCAGATCCAACATATCCAATAGCTCCATCTGTTGATCCTATAGTTCCAGCAACACCAGGATTTCCTTTTGCTCCCATACCTACAGGCCAGTTTAGCGTTTTACCTGCTCCAATTTTAGTTTTCCATTCCTCGCTAACTTTACTCATATAATCACTAAAGATAGCTGTAGTACCACTACCATCAGAGCGATAAACCACTGTTATTTTTAAATTAGGGAATTTCGTTTTAGGGTTTAATTTTTTAAGTTCTGCATCGTTCCAGTTTGTAGTTTTACCCATGAAAATTTTAGTAAGTAATGCAGGTGTTAAATTAATTGAGCCTATTCCTGGCAAATTGTAAACAATATCTACTGCTCCACTACAAGTAGGAATATGAACTACTTCTGAAGGCATTTTCTTCATATCGTCATTTGATAAAAAAGCATCACTTCCACAAAAATCTACAACTTTATCTTTTAAACTTGTAATCCCTGCTCCAGAACCTGTCAAACCATAAGAAACAGTAACACCAGTTTTTGCTTGATATTTACCGAAAGCCGCTTTATATATTGGTCCTGCGAAAGTAGAACCTGCTGCAGAAATACTAATACCTGAACCTTGCAAAGTTCCAACTTCATTAGTTTTAATAGGATTTAAACCTCCGATACCCACAAAAGACATCAACCCAATTGATACGATTCCAAAAAGCACTAATTTTTTCATTTTTTTTGTTTTTAATTAGAATTCATTAAAAATTTATTCTGTTTTTTTATTAATAATTTACATCGTTCTTTAGTAACAAATGCTATTATTTTACACCGCAAAGGAATATCAATTATCGCAACTCAAAGTTAAATTAACATTAACAATAAGTTATGTAATCATTAATGCAAATCATCTTTAATTAACCCACTAAATGAATCACTATTCTTTCTCTATTAAAGCTTTTAATGTACATTAGAAGGTAGTGAAATTGTTTAACTTTTTTTAAAATAGCTTATCAATTTATTTATTGTTTGTTTTAAATAACAAAGAGGCTCGACTATAATTTAATTAATCGAACCTCTTTGCTTTAAAATGGAAATCTTTTATAAAACAGTTAAAATCTATCTCACAAAAAAAGTATACTATTGTTTTTTAATTGACTCTAGTCCCATCTTTAATTTCTTCGTTTGCGTTCAAAATCAATGTATCATTTTCTTTAAGTAATTCGCTAAAGATTTCCACTTTACCATCAGCTTCTAAACCAAGTATTACATTTATCCTTTGTGTTTTTTTATCTATTACTTTTATCACAAAAGTACCTTCGCTTGTACTAATAACAGACGATTTTTTTACTACAAAAGGGGTTTTAGTACTTTTTAACGCCAATATAACTTCAGCAACCATTCCTGGCAGTAATTTACCATTTGTATTATTAACATCCAATTCAATACGTTCAGAGCGTAACTTAAGATCAAGAGCTCCGGACAATCTACTTATTTTCGCAGTAAAAAGTTGTCCTGGCAATGAGTTAACGCTAAAATTAATTGGATCACCCAATTTTAAATACCCTGTATATGCTTCAGGAATTGAAACCGATAATCTAAGTTTATTCTGATCTTGTATTGTTAATAATGGTGTTGAAGCTCCTTGTCCAACATAAGCACCAATATTGCTGTTTCTGGATGTTATTTTTCCTGTAAAAGGAGCCTTAATTTGCAAATAACTTTGCATTGCTTGAACTTCTTTGTATTTAGCACGAGCAGCTGCTAATTGTGCAAAATCAGATTTCTTTTTTGATAAAGCCATTTCTAAATCGTTTTTAGAAATTGTTCCTTCAACTTTGCTTGTTTCAAATATGCGTTCATAAGTGCTATTACTAGCTGTATAAATAGCTTCATGTGAATGCAAACTTGATTCTGCAGCTGAAAGCTGTGAACTTAACTCTGGTGCTTCAAGTTGAATAAGCAATTGTCCTTCTTTGACTTCTGAACCGATATCCACTTTAAGTGATTTGACGTAACTATTTACTTTTGCAAATAAATCAACCTGATTAAAACTAGACAATTCAGCGGGTAAGCGAAGATTCGTAGTTAGTTGTGCTTTTGCTAAAACAAAGGTTTCCGTTTTGGGTTCTATTTCAACAACTTTTTCATTTTTTTTTTGATTACAACTACTTAGAACAACTAGTGCTATAATAAGTAGCGAGATTGATTGTACTATTTTATTTTTCATTTTATGATTTTATTGATGATATATAATGGATGCTTTCTTCATCTTCAGGGTCTAAAGAAATTGATTTTGTGGATGTTTTTTCTTGTGTCCAAGCAAAAATTAAAGGCAAGATTAATAATACGGTAAAAGTTGAAAATAATAATCCTCCGATAATAGCTCTTCCTAATGGAGAAACTTGTCCTCCGCCTTCTCCAAAACCACTTGCCATTGGTAACATTCCGGCAATCATAGCGGCACTAGTCATTATTATTGGGCGAAGTCGTAAGCCAGCTGCCTCTCTTGCCGCTTCTAAGGCATTCCCATTTTTTTTACGTAATTGTTCGGCATTGGTAATCAGTAAAACAGCATTGGCTATAGAAACTCCAACTGACATAATAATACCCATATAAGACTGCAAATTTAATGTTGAACCTGTTATTGTTAAAAGCAACAAGGCTCCTAAAACTACGGCCGGAATAGTTGCTAAAATCACCAAAGAGACTTTGAATGATTGAAAATTTGCTGCTAGCATTAAGAAAATTACAAAAATCGCAACTAATAACCCAAGTTGCAAACTGCTTAATGTTTCATTTAAAACTTTACCCATTCCAATTGGTTCAATAAATAAACCACGCGGCAATTTACCCAATGTATTTATTGATGCAGCAACATCAGTTGTGGCAGTACCTAGGTCTTTTTTGTAAATATTTGCAGTAACGGTGATGAATGGCATCGCTCCTAAATTATCATTTTCACCATTTACAAAAGTTGTGGTAATGGCAGCTACATCACCTAAAACAGGACGAATTGAATTTTTTAAAACTGGAATCTCTTCAATATCCGTTTTGTTTTTCATCTTGTTCAAAGGCACTTGTACCTGAACGTTATAAGATAATCCAGCTTTTTCATCTACCCATGTATTTTTTTCAGTATATCTCGAGGAAGATGTTGAGGCAACTAGTGAACGCGAAATATCATTTACATCCACACCTAATTCTGCAGCACGAGTTCTACTAATATCGATATTCATTGCTGGATAATGAATGGGTTGTCCAATTTGGACATCACGTAAGTAGTCTATTTTATTTAATTTTTCTACAATTTTATTGGCGTATAATTCATTTCTTCTTTTGTCTTTCCCTGCTATTCTCACTTCTATTGGCGTAGGAGAACCTTGACTTAAAACTTTATCTGTAAGTTCTATAGGTTCAAATGATAGTTTTATATCAGGTAGAATTTTTTTAATTCTAGTCCTGAATTCGTCTTTAAAATCATCCATATCGGCGTCATAATCTTTCAAGCTTATTTGAAAAACAGCTTCGTGTGAGCCAGCCATAAATAAATAAACAGGATTGATAGCGGATGAAGGAGGGTGTTGTCCAACAAAAACGGAAGAAATTTCTACATGCTCTTTCCCAACCATTTTGTTCAATTCGTTCAATATTAAAAGTGCTTTTTCTTCTGTACGTTCTAAACGAGTTCCTTGAGCAGCACGCATTCTTAATTGAAACTGATCCGAATTCACTTTAGGAAAAATGTCCTTTCCGATAAAAAATATAAAGATCATTGTAATTATTGAAATCCCGATTAGATATACTAAACTAATTCTTTTTTTGTTTGGAAAAAGACGATCTAGTGTTTTCATAAATCGGATTCTGAATTTTTCAAAACGATCTATTTTACCATCATTATTAAAATCATCTCTTTCAATCAATATTTTCTTCTGTCCAATAATATCATTTTCGGATTCAGGGGTTAATTCAGAATTGTTAAATTCAGCTTCGTCATCAGTTATATTGGGAGCATGGCCTGTTTTTGCATGGTCTTTCATAAACCAATTTGCCATAACGGGAACAAACGTTTGAGATAAAAAGTAAGAAATAGTCATAGAAAATCCTATCGCCAAGGCTAAAGGCAAAAACAAAGCACCTGGAATTCCTACCATAGTAAAGGCAGGAGCAAAAACAGCTAAAACACAAAATAAAACCAGCAATTGAGGCGCAGCAATTTCTTTACAGGCATCCCAAATAGCAAGTGATTTAGGTTTTCCCATAGCGAGATGTTGGTGAATGTTTTCAATAGACACGGTGCTTTCATCCACTAAAATTCCAATAGCCAAAGCCAGCCCGCTCAATGACATTAAATTGATGGTTTGTCCAAATAATTTCAAAAATAAAACCCCAGAAATAATGGATATAGGAATAGTTAAAATCACAATAAATGCTGCTCTTCTGTCTCCAAGGAATAATAAAACCATTAAGCCTGTTAATACCGCTCCAATAATTCCTTCGGTAATTAAACTTTTAACAGAATTAATTACAGAAACAGATTGATCAAATTCATAAGATAATTTAACATCTTCGGGTAATGAACTTTGGATTTTTGGTAATTCCGATTTTAGTTTGCTAACTACATCCCAAGTAGAAGCATCACCTGCTTTGGCAATACTCAAATAAACCGAACGTTTCCCGTTAACAAGTGCGTAACC
>Ga0214246_1000387_pt1 | contig 12088 bp, 11 predicted proteins | sample TroBogypolimnion_41_FD_153084 | JGI IMG/M metagenome (GOLD analysis project Ga0214246, IMG submission 153084) | Freshwater microbial communities from Trout Bog Lake, WI - 29MAY2009 hypolimnion | ecosystem: Environmental > Aquatic > Freshwater > Lake > Hypolimnion/Profundal zone | place: Trout...
AACCACCATTATTTAAACTATAATATGCTACTTTATCAACATAATCTCCCCCAAATCCTGATATGGCAGCAATTGGAAGAACAGAACCGTTGGCTGCTGCATTTCCAGGAAAAGGGCCGGATTGAATACTAGCAAAGGAAGGATTGTAAACAGGACTTACTATTCCAGTATTGGGGTTAAAAGTTTGAAATTGCCTTGATGATGAAAGAAAAGCAATACTGGTACCTGAAATATTTGGTGGACTCATAGAAAAAATAAATCCTGAGAATGCAGTCAAAGGTGTGCCTGAAGTACTACTATTGAATTTATAGTTATAAATTCCACTTACAGCTGTAGAAGGAGCATAAATATAAGGAGTTTGAGCAGCTATTGTAACATTAGTAACACCACTAAATGTAGCAGTAGATACACTATTACCAGATGAAACTGTATAGGATTGATTGATTGTACTACCACTTAAAGTAAATGTTGCGGTATTACTACCAACAAAAAGATAAGCACTACCACCTGTTCCAGTAATTGTTGTAGTATATCCAGTGACTGTAGTTAGACTTCCATCTAGTAATGCTTTATTGGTATTGACAAGAGGTATAGTACTATATGGTGCAGTTACTATAGTTACTGGTGTTGGAAAAGTCTGTGATCCCATTACTGTCCCTAACTAGTTATTGTAGAAGAATTATAAATGCCAAATGTTGCAGGTAATGTAGTAGTACTTATTACTACACCGATATACCCACTTAATGCAGCAGTAGTTGCAATACTTCCCCCAGATACTGTATAGTTTCCACCCATTGTTCCACTCAAACTAAAATTAACAGTATTTACATTTGCATATAAATAAACAGGGTCTCCAATGCCTGTTATTGTTGTAGTATAAGTTCCACTGACTACAAGTTTTCCATCTAGCAATACACTACTTGCATTTGTTGGTGGAATTGAACTATAGTTAAAACTTGTTGTAGCAATTGGAGGATATGTATTTAATGTCATATTATATATCTTTAGTGTAGATTGACTGGTGAGTTATAAATTCCAAAAGCTACTGGAAGTTGTTGTGTAGAAGAACCATAAGCACCTTGACTAGTAATATTTCCAACAAGAGCAACTCTTTTTAAAATAGTATGGTAGGCTGAATTAATCCATTGATTACTTCCTGGGCTGGTGAATGCAGTCCAAGTATAACCATTGGTGCTATAGGCTGCAACAGCACTACCAAAAGCAAAAAAAGTTCCATTACCACAAACAACATTATACCAATATGCATTGTATGGTAAAGTACCACCAGCCCATGATGTAGCATTAGTTGAATATATAGAGCTTGTAGATTGTTGTATATTACCACCAGCAACTGCAACAAAAGTATTACTATTTTTAACTGTACCATAAGCCACTGAAACGTATGGTTGACTATCATAACTTACTGAAGTCCAGGTTGATCCATTTGTTGAATAAGTAATGGCATAAATATTAGGATTACTAAGAGCAGTTGCTACATAATAACCTGTTCCACTGATGACTCCGTAAGTAATACTACTAGAAAGTGCACCCGATGTTGAAGAGCTCCAAGTTGTTCCATTTGTTGAAGTAGCAAAATAACTACCAAACGTATATCCTGCTACAGCAATAAACTTGTTGTTTCCAAAAGTTACCCCAGTCCAAAGTTGATTAGCGGGTAATGCTGTTGCAGTCCAAGTAAATCCATTTGTTGAGTATGCACTAGCAGAACTAGTTGGTAATGCTGAAGAATCATTTCCTGCACTTCCAGCAATAACCATATAGTAACCAGTACCGCTTATTACACCATATGCAACAGAACACCAAGAATCAGAGCTGGGTAGTGTTGAATTAATCCAACTAATTCCATCTGTAGAATATGACATAAGAGAAGTTCCGTTGGCAACTGCAACAAAAATATTATTACCATAACCTATTCCAGTCCAAGTAGTTGCACCAGACATTGTTGTTGTTTGAGTAAACGTTAGTGAACCAAATGATGCATCTATTCTAACAGGTATTGATCCACTGGGAACTATAGATGTAGTTGGAGTAACTACTCCAGCAGTTGGAGTATAAGTATTTCCACTTATTGTAAAAACAGCTGGAGCAACTCCGTTAGTGTACAGATAAACTGGTGCATTGGGCCCAGATATAGTAGTAGTATATGTACCGCTAATTACTAGTTGTCCATCTAATAGTACACTACTTGCATTAACGGGTGGTTGTGAACTATAACTTGTGATAGAACTAGGTACGGGGAATACCGAAGAACCAGACATTAGACTATTTGTACTCCGCTAATTGAAAAGTTAACAGATGTTGCTGATGCACTACCCGAAAGTATTTGTCCTGTAGGTAATACTTGTTTGAGATCAAAAAATGCTGATGAATTGGCAGCAAGAGTGGTCGAGCTTAATATTGCTGTTCCATTGAGATTGATAGTAAAAGTAGCAGATGTTGCAGCTGTATTGGCTACTAGAATATTTGTAACTACTGCTGTAGTGCTGGCTGGTGTAGTGTAAAGTGTAGTGTTTGCTAGACTTGCTGCTCCACGAAAAAGAACTTGTGCTGTTGTTGCCATTAGTAATAAACTCCCATAACTATATCGACAGTAAGATCATTACTGTCTTCCGTCCAAGTACCAGGTGATCCTGAAATTGTACAAATCCAAATATTTCCTGTTTGATCGACTATAAAATCACCAACTTGGAATGTTCCAGTAATTGGTGCTCCGTTTGTAGTAGCACCCACATAACGACTGGCTGCTGTTGCTCCTGTTAGACCAGTTGGTGCATAATAAGTAGTAGAAATTGGACCAACTATTTGACTACCACTAATAGTGGCGTTAGATAGATAACCATAGACTTGACTACCGCTAACAACAAGATTAGAATAATAACCAGAAATACTAGTAATAACTCCAATTACTTGACTACCTGAAATGGTGGCATTGGATAGATAACCATAAACTTGACTACCACTAATGGTAGAATTAGGCAAATAACCATAGACTTGATTTCCACTAACAACTAATCCAGAATAATATCCACTAACTGTTGTACTAAGGGTATCCCAAGTGGGTAAAATACCACTTCCAGCAGCAAGTGAAACTAATATTTGTCCACTAGCAGTAGGATTGGGGAAGTCGTTATTTTGAAGTTGATTGAGTAATCCATAATCTTGTGTGGTAGATCCATGGGCATAAGGTGTTCCAATTGGCCAAATAGTAGCTGATAAAGCACTAGTACCCTCTTGACCTCTTATAACAGTAGCAGTTGTACTTCCAGCAGTATAAGCGGTTACCCAAACAATTTCAGTATTTGTATTATTAATAGCTGCAGTAAAAGGAGCTGGATTGATTGCAATTGGAAGATAATCGCCACTTCCACTAGTTACAGTAACAGAAATTCCCGAAGCAAGTGTAAGAGTATTACCAGTTAAGTTACAAAGGCCAGTAATAAAATTATATCTTAATCTAGACACCTAGACCTACTTTTCTAAAGAAGTGGTGGGGTATGACTTGCACCTATTGCAACTGTATTATAGGTAAAAAAACGATGGGATCTACCATCTTGAGAAACATGAACATAGCTTGGATCGCCTTGTTGACCATGACTTACTGTCAATGGATCTTTACCAACTTGTACAACTAGGGCAGCATGTTGCCCTACTCCTGGACCATAAATTACAATATCTCCAACTTTTAATTGAGCAAGAGTAACTTCTTTACCGTGGGATACAAGAGTCCCAGTATAACCAGTGTGGTTATAATGCATTCCATTTGGATCAGCTGCACCAGCCCAGTTGTACCAAAGTGTACAAGCAGCACTACAATCAGCAATAGCAGGAAGGTGACCAGGATGTCCAATACCAGACATACGTTGTGGACCTTCTGAGTATGTAAATTTACCGTGATTTTTTACACCCCATTGAGCCCATTCTACGATAACTTGTCTTACATCGGTCATAATTCTCCTTATATCAATTAGATGTATTTGACATCAAATTACATTTAGTTATTATAGTTGGGATCAGGAATTTGTGATTCACCCAAATTGTCATCTTGTTCGTTATAGTCTTCTGGAACGTCATCGAATATTTCTGGACTATTTCCAGGAACTGGACCATCTGGGTTGTTGGGTTGAACATAATAATTAGTTTGAATTGCAGACTCAATATAGGTTTCATCAGCAATTGCTCGTATGTTCATTACAACAGATTTAATACCAAAACGAACTCTAGCAACTGCCATTGCAATTGCTCGTCTGATATATGTTCTAGACTTACTAGTTCCAATTAAATAAGTTGCAGTAACTTTAGCTCCACGACCATATGTTATATTTCTTGTAACTGTTGCAGCTGCAGCTTGAAGTATTACAGTATTTTTGTCATTATTTCTAAATCTAAATACTTTTGTAAATGGTACAGTTAAAGCTTTTGTAATTTTGAGAAGTTTAACTGTTCTACCTACACGAACTATGACGATAGCAAGTGGTTTAATAATCTTTTTAAATGATACAGTTCGTTGAACATTTACTATTATTGTTTGCATTATTTGTGAGTTAACAAGATAATTTATTGTTCGTGAATTTATAACAAGATTTACTGTCAATACAATAATATTTTTAGCTCGATTGATGGCTTTATAAGCTTGAGCCAAACTAATTAATATTGCTCTACCAGTTTTATTAAGAGCAACTGTTCTTAGAGCACTAGATAAAACTATAGCTTGGGCAATAGATTTCTTGAGTAATGAAACTGTTCTAGTGCTATTGGCTAGATTAATTAAATTAATTTGAGTAAATCTTTGATAATAAACATTACGAGTACTATTGGCAAAATTAACGGCGATTATTCGTACTTTACGAATTAGTACAGTAACTGGACCATTTTTAGCAATTTGTAATTGAATGGCATTTGATAGTTTGTTGAGAGCGACTGTTCTTAAAACAATTGCTCTATTAATTGTTCTTGTTGAACTTGCTCTAACTAGAGTCATTGTTCTACTATTATTGATCAATTGAATTTGTTTGACTATTGATTGAACAATATAAACAATACTCTTATGTATATTCGTTGATTGAACCTGTAGAATCAAAGATGACTTAAATGAGCTTACAGTTCTATTGACAGATATTAGTGAAATTTCAATTACTCGAGCAGCTCTTACTGCAGCTATCTTTCTAGTAGAATTAGTTATTTGTACTAAATTAACAACTGTATATCTAAGTCTTGATACAAACTTTTTATTTTGAATTAAATTGACTACAGTTGCAAATGACTGTCTAGGTATAAATGCAAATCTAAATACTTGAGCTGTTTGTATAAAATTAATTGTTGAATTTTTAAGACTTGCTACAGTTCTATTTGTAGTAATTAATGCTGCTTCTAATACTTGAGAAACTCTATTGAAAAATGCTCTTCCTGAAGTTGTAGTGAGTTGTATTGAAAGAATAAATGTTTGAACAATATAATGGATAATAGGATTTTCGAAAGCTCTATTTATAACTCTAGCTGATGAAGTCTTTACTAGAGCAATTGCTCTATTAATAATTGTAATTTGTATAAAATTAGCAATTGCTTGCTTAATGTAGCTAACTGTTCTGTCTACATTAACTAAAGTAATTTGTACGGCTGTAGAGTTTTTTAAAGCAGCTATTGTTCTATTTGTATTAACTAATGATATATTTAAAGCTTTAGAAGCTCTAATCAGTACAATATTTCTGGAAGACTTAACTAAATTAACAGCAACTATTCTAGTCTTTCTGACTATATTCCTAATTGGAGCTAGTGTAGCTAGATTAATTACTCTTGCTGAAGCTAATTTTAACAATGCAACAATTCTATTTACTGTAATAATCTGTAATTGAATAGCACTAGCAAATCTAGTAGCTGCTACTGTTCGTGTATTATTTGCAAAATTAACTGCATTGACATATACTCTTGTTAAATATACAATTATTGGGCTATCACGTACTATACTCACCGAGGTAACAAAAACTTTTACTAGATAGACAATAATTGGAGAATCTCTAACAATATTTATGTTTCTAGCTATAGCAAATCTAACAAATGCTGTAAATCTATTGACCCTTATCAAAGGCGTATAAATTACAGTACCTGTTCTAACAGCAGCTACTGTTTTTAAAACTGTAGATAAAGAAATCTGTAATACATTAGAAAATCTAATAAGTGCAATAGTTCTTGTATTATTTACTATTCTAATTGAATTAATAATTACTCTTCTAACTAATATGGTAATTGGAGCAGTTGTAGCAAGATTTATAACTCTAGCAGAACTTGTTTTAAATAATACTACAATTCTATTATTAACAGCAATATTAATAGAATTAACAATAGCACGTCTTACAAAAGCAATTGTTCTAGATACAGCTGACTGGGTAATTTGTAATACTTGAGAGCTTCTAGTATGTAATATACTTTTAGTTGAATTTGCAAGAGCAACACTAGTTATAAATACTTTTACCAAATATACAATAATTGGAAGATCTAATGCTCTATTTATAGTTCTAACTGTACTTGTTCTAAATAAATTAACTGTTCGAGAAGTTGTAGAAAGAGAAATTTGTAATACTGCAGTAGCTCTAGGTATAAAAGATGATTTAACTACGTTAGTTAAATTAATTGCCATAATTATGACTTGACGATAATAATTACCATTTGAAAATTTAACAAGATTAACTGCATTAATGAATACTTTTTTAAGATATACAATTATAGGTAGTTCACGTGTTAAATTTATACTAGTAACAAATACTTTTTTAAGGTATTGTATGATTGGAGATTCACCAGCTAGATTAATTGCATTAGCAGTTGATAATTTTAATAGAGCAACTGTTCTGTTAACATTAATTAATTGAGTTTGTAGAACATTAGAAAATCTTGTTAAGGTTACTGTTCTTGTAGTTGATGCTAGACTAACAGCAACTATTCGAACTTTTCTAACAATATTTGTAATTGGGGAAGTTGTAGCAAGACTAACTAAATTGGCAAAAGCTTTTTTTAAGCTATTTACAATTCTAGAAGCTGTTGGAATATTTACTCCCAGGACACTAGAATTTTTATTATTATAAAATAATTTATTTGCTTCAGAAAATGCTATAGTCATAGCTATAGCGTTTTTCATATAAGCTGTATTTCTTATTCCATAGCCACCACGATAACCCAGTTCATAAATTTGAGTATTAGGACTATAATAACCTCTGGATATATTAGTTTTTGGAATTTGTGGAGTAGACATTTTTCCTTATTCTTCTACTGCAGACCATTTTCCAAGAGGGCAGAAAGCGTTGGGTAATTTAACTTTTGCTGGCATAATACAACCACATTCTTTGCATTGTTTTAGTCTTTTTTTATAACTGGGGCAATTTTGACAAATAGATAGTCTTTCAACAGCTAGTTCATCTGAAACTCTTCCAATATTTGGATTAAGAAGGTCCCAAGGTTTAGCAGATCTTATATTATTTGATTCTTGCAGGGAATGTTTTTGAACATACCGATCCCAAGGTCTGATTTTTTCTTCAGACATTAAAATTCGTTTTCTTCAAAATCTTCTTCTTCTATGTTAGTCATAAAACCTTCTTCTAGAGAATAAGACCAACCAACTTTAATCGTTCCTGGCTCATATCCTGAGACAGCAACTATTGTAGGGTTACTTGTTAAAATAGCAGCAAAACGTTCTTGTGTGTATATAATTTCTTGAACTGTTCCATCAATAACAAATGCAATTTGTTCCATTTCTTCAATTTGATCTGGTGTATTTGACATTTTTCTCCTTAAAAAATTTTATTATATTATATCAACTAGCAGTAATTTGACCAACTGTATATCCTTGAGTAACTATTCCTGCTGGAATTGCAACTACTCCAATACCTGCTGATACTGGGGGTATACCTGAAACTACTGTAACTGTATATGGGAATGAATTTCCTTGATCACTGGTTGGTGCAATATTAGTCAATACTGTATCTGTATAGGGAGTAATCTGTACAGTTCCAGTTGTAGCATTGACTTTTGCAGACAATGAATTAATATAAGTTCCAGATGATACTGTCCAGGTGTTTTGCCAAATTAAACTAATTGTTCCAGCAATAGATTGCCATAGAGAAACTGGCCATTGAGTAAAAGTACCATAAGCGTTACAACCATAAGTAGAGCAACCATAAGTAGTACAGGAGTAGCCGGTACAGCCATAGGTATTACAAACAACGGAATACCTAGTACAACCATAAGTGACACAACCTTGACGGATTATAACTCTAGTACAACCATAGCTGGCACAAGCAGTAATATAACTAGTACAACCATAAGTAGAGCAACTATAAACAGTACAACCATAAGCAGTACAACCTGCAGAAGTACAACCAGTATATTGTGTAAGTACATTTCCTGTAGATAGAGCATACCAATCTCCAGAACTTGTTTGCCAAAATGATAGCCCTGCACCTTGACTTACACTTTGTACAGAAATTGTTGCTGTTGAACTAAAAGGAGTAGTGGCTAGTGGAAAACTACTATAAGTTGGTGTAGTACTTGTTTGTGCTACTCCACTATTACTATACCAAGCACCGATAATTGTTGTCCAAATGTTAAGTGTGTTACTGGTACCCAGATTACCAACTGTTGTTCTTGACCAGGTGTCAAGTAAATTATTTTGAAACCATGTATGAAATACTCCACTAATATTTATTAATGCACTTTGAGCAGTATGCCAAACCCCACCAATATTAACTGATATTTTATTGGCTGTATGCCAAATTCCACCAATATTAATATTACCAGCCATTAGGTATACTGTACCCAAATATCTCCAGAACTACCACCTGTTGGTGTGACAGTTCCACTACTTACCCAAATATTTCTTAAAACTCCAGTACCACTAGAAATAGTTTCAGTAACTACAATACTCCCTGAACCAGTTACAAAGTTAATATTTTGATTGGCAGCACCAATCCAAGTACCTGGACTACCACTAACTGTGCAAACCCAAATAATTCCATTTTGCCCAATTAAAAAATCACCTGTTAAATAAGTACCTGTTGTTGGTGCACCGCTTACTGTAGCGCCAACATATCGAGTACCTGCTTGTAAACCAGGAAGACCTGTTGCTACAAAACTTTCTCGTGATATTGATTCAGCCATAATTTACTCCCATATTTTAAATATAATATTTCATTAACTATATAATACACCGGAAATATGAAAACTTAAACCTGCACTTCCATATCCACTGATTACAGTTCCAGAAGAAACTACTTGTTTCATATCAAAAAATGCAGTTGAATTAGCAGCAATTGTACCGCTACCCATTACTGTAATTCCACTAATTAAAAGAGTAAAATATCCAGCTGTTGTTCCACTATTAGCTACAATCATGTTTGTGACTATGGCAGTCCCAGTCGGAACAGTATAAATAATTGGTGCTACTGCTCTTGTGAATACTGTAGGTGTAACAGCCATAATTTATTTCCAATCCTTTACCATTAAGATGTTTTGTCGTTGCTCATACATTATAACCATGCACCCATAATTACCATAAAACTTTCATCAAAGGTAACAAAACTTCCATTACTTTGTGTAAGAGTAGTCCCACTTAATGTAGTATTATTAATAATTTGTCCTGTAAATGTACCACCGGTGACTATACCACTAATTGTTGAATTACCCGTAGTGGCAACAGCACCACTTGTAACTACATTAACTAGTGTAGTGTTATTAACAATTGTTCCAACTGCAGTAACATGCAAATTATATTGCATTCCTGTAGCACCTGTAGAACTATATCCATTTGTGTACGTAACGTTTGTTCCACTCGCTACATATACTTGAACAGTATCACTAATAACACCACTAGTTACTGTATTGTTACTAGTAGTTTCTCCAACAATAGTTATAACACTTCCATCTGGGTCTGTAGATGTAATATTAAATGGTCCAAGAGTACTAGTAGTAGATGCAGCTGTAGTTACTTTACCATAGTAATTAATTTGGTAAAGCCCTCCACTAGCAGCTGTAAAAAGATTTGTTGAAGTAATAGCACCTGTTTGTCCAGAAAGGTTGACAACAGCAAAAGCATTGTTTGTTGAGCCACCACCTCCCCCACCAGCTGCTGATACCCATTGTACACCATTGTAAGTCATTACTTGACCACTAGTAGTACTCACACCACCAATTGTTGAACTATAAATATTAAGAGCAGTACCACTTAATATAGTCGTACCAGATACTGTTAGATTTCCACTAACAGTTAATGAACCAACTGTACCACCAGTTAATGGAAGATAAGACCCACTTGTTCCACCACTTGCAGGTATCCATTGTGTTCCATTATAGGTTATTACACTACCACTAAATACAGATACACCACCTACGGTTGGGGTATACATATTTAATGCACCACTAAGTGTTGTTGTACCACTGGTTGTTAAGCTGGAATTAATTGTAGTTGGGGCGTTAATGGCAATTGTATTATTACCACTAATTGTCATTGAATCAGTTGTATTACCACTTACTACAAGGTGAATACCTCCACCATTATAAGTACCAATTCCTAATTCACCACTTGCAGTTGCTAAATAACCAGCATTTGGAGTATTAAATACTCCACCGCCAGTAAAGTTGCTTGAGTTAATACCAACCTCTGTAAATCCTGTAGTTGAAGAAGAAAGATTATTATTTGCAATAAAACTACTACTTGCTGTATTACCACTATTAGTATTTTGAACTATAAGTTGATTATAGCTATTAACATTAGATACAAATGTGCCAAGTTTGTTGATGTCAGCATAATTTATTGGAACTCCAACTGCCAATGGAGCATTTGTCCCAGTGATTGTAGGTGAATCAATTGCAGTAACTGTCAATGAACCACTAATAGTAGAGTTACCAGAGACTGTAAGAGAACCAGATACAGCAAGTGGTCCAACTGTACCACCAGTTAATGGAAGATAGCTAGCAAATCTACCACTTATAGTTGCAATATTAGTTGTATTAGTTGAGGTTTGACCGCTTATAATACTAACATTACCGCTGAGAGTAGCAATATTTGTTTGATTAGTATAGGTTACACCACTAATTGTAGAAACATAACCACTTAAAGTAGCCAGATTAGAAACTGTAGTTGAAAGTGTACCACTGATAGTACTAACACTTCCAGAAAGTGCAGCAACATTACTATTTGTAGTTGATAATGAACCACTAATAGTTGAAACAGATCCACTCAATGCAGCAATATTGGAGATTGCTGTACTCAATGAACCAGATATAGAAGAGACAGAACCACTTAAAGCAGCTAGATTTGTTATTGTTGTAGAAAGACTACCACTAATAGAGCTTACACTACCGCTTAAAGCGGATACATTACTATTTGTAATAGTAAGACTTCCACTAATAGAGCTTATACTACCACTTAATGAAACAGTATTGTTGTAGGCATTACCAGCAACCCCACTAACTGTACTAAGATAACCAGATTGAGTTGCAATATTAGATTGGTTAGTATAAGTAACACCAGAAATTGTAGATACTTGCCCACTAAGAGTACTAATATTACCTGAAAGTGTAGCAAGTTGGCCACTCAATGAAGTTACTTGTCCAATTCCAATTTGAACACCAGTTACTGTTACAGCTGATATTCGTCCTTGTGCATCTGTAGTAATAATGGGAATTCCACTAGCTGTACCATAGGTACTAGGGCTTCCAATACTAGGAAGACTAATTGAAGTTTGTCCACCCTCTGCTTCATAACTTACGTTTATGGTAGTAGATGTGATTGGTTGAATCTTAGTATCCCATGCAAGGGTAGTTGTTACTACACCTTCCCAGAAAGCACTTGGTGGAATCCAGATTGGTCCATTGGCAGCTTCTTGGTCAATTGTTGCTCCAGAGTTTGGATAGACAAGGAGCCAGTTAGTTAGGTCTTCATTGTGGATTTGAGCCCATTGACCGTTGTAAGTTGGAGCAGCAAGGACAACTCCTGTTCCAGCTCCACCATTTGTTGTAGCAGTTGCACCAGTTACTGGAGCATAAGTACTGAGGGTGAGAGGGGTTGCACTAGCTTGATTATTAC
>Ga0214246_1000389_pt1 | contig 12046 bp, 9 predicted proteins | sample TroBogypolimnion_41_FD_153084 | JGI IMG/M metagenome (GOLD analysis project Ga0214246, IMG submission 153084) | Freshwater microbial communities from Trout Bog Lake, WI - 29MAY2009 hypolimnion | ecosystem: Environmental > Aquatic > Freshwater > Lake > Hypolimnion/Profundal zone | place: Trout...
GTAATGTCTCTAATAATTACATATAGAGGGTATTTTCTAAAAAGCCCACTAATAAAAGCAATAGTCAAAATGGCAACAAAGCAAGAAACTATTTTAAGAATATTTATAGAATATGTTTTTCTAATTGTTACCAACAATGTTAGAATCCAAATAGCAAAAGTAAGCTCATAAATGTTTAAATAGGGAATAGCAATACACAATGCAAAAAGCAATTGATAAGGAAGGTTTTTTGAGATAGTAATTGCCATAATTATTTATTAAAACTAAAAATAGGTTTTAATACAAAGTAGTATAAAATTATAACAATTATTTCTATACAAATTGTTGTTATAAAAGCCCCTTCAAGTCCAATTCTATTTACTAAAAAATAAAGGAGACCTAAACTTAAAAAAGTAGTGCCGATAGTAATTCTTATATATTCTTTGTTTTTATTAAGTGCTAAAATTAATTGTTTTAATGCAAAAGTAATTCCCATAAATATTGGAATTAGTAGTCCTATTTTCAAATATCCTCCCATTATATCTAATTCTGAAGCATGCAATTTAAAAAACAATAATATTTTATTTGTAAAAATAAATACTGTTGATGCCAACACAACAATTAAAATATAATTCAATCCATTATATTTTAGCCAGGGTTTAAAACCGTCTTTTAAACTACGATGAAATTGCAAACAAACATCAGCGTAAACAAAATTAAAAAACATTTGCAAATAGGTTCTAAAAACAGTTAGTATTTGATCAATGATTCTATATTGGCCCGCCATTGTATTGCCTCCAATTGCACTAATCAAAATGATGGGGAGATATTGATAAAATGATAAAAATAATTGTGAAAAAGTCAATGAAAATTCTTCTTTAATTAGCAAGATTGCATCACTAGAAATACCAGAATAAAATTTTAATTTATATTGATTAATAATCACTAGTAATCCAACCAAACTAGCAATTATCAAGCCCAATCCTAAATAGGCATTGGCATATATGTAATCATTGCTCTTTTTAATAAAAACAAAAATGCAAACTACATAAATAAATTTAGAAAGTATGTTTACGAATGAAATCCACTTATAACTTTCAGTCCCCTGAAATATCCATGTTGGGTTGATAAACTGTCCAACTACACACAGAAAGCTAAAGTAGAATACAGCAGCTTCTTTATTAAAAAAAGGCACAAATTGAACAATAAGAAAAGCAACCATTGCAAAAAACAACAAAAGAAAAAATTTCATCACATAAATTGAGGCTATTTTTTTTCTTAAAATCTCAGAATTATCTCGATTTATAGAAATTTCTTTTGTTCCATTGATGTAGGAGCCATAATCTATTAGCACATTAAATATTAAAGCAAATGAAAATCCTACTCCTATTTTACCCAACCCATCTTTTGCACATATAGATACAATATAAGGTATAACCAACAATGGGCTTATTAAATTAATAGCTTGACCAAATCCATAAATAAAAAAGTTTTTAATTTTTTTACTCTGAAAAAGCTTTTGATGTAGGATTTTAATCAAGTGAATTTATTTTGATACAAATATAAAAAGGTTTTAATATAGAACCTATAAAAAAGAAAACCATCAAAATGATGGTTTTGTATCTTTTATTTTTTTCTATTGTTTTAATAATAATTTAATTTTTTCATAAAGTGCCCCACTTGTATAAGACATTGGGTCATAAGAACCATCTTTAGAAATAAATGGAGAAATGGATCCTTTTTCTTTATTAAACTTCAAAGTTCCTTCATTAAAACTAATAAAGTTTGCCAATTCATTGCTTTTTATTTCAAATGTTTTCCCTAAATAGCATATCTTAATATTATTTACAATTATTTCACTCTGTTCTTTATTTATTCCATAATCAAAACGAATATAATTTGGAACAACATTTTCAGGAATATTAAATACAATATCTTGAGGAGCGTTACTCCCTTTAAAAACAGCATAAACAGATCTTTTTTCTTCAAAAGGCTGTTGCTCTTCATCTTTATAATACACTTGGAAACTATCATCTTTTATTACAATTGCATTAATTATAATTGTAAAAATGTTTTTCTCTTTAACAATATTTTCATTTGTTGAAGATTCTACTGCTGTTTTTGAATCCTTTTTACATGAACTTAAAGTTACTATAAGAAACAGACTGACTAAAATACTTTTTACTTTCATTTTCTTTTATTTTTTGCAAAATTATACTTTTTCAGTAAGTTTATGCGTGTTTTTTAATACTATCTGTTACCCGTTGAAAACTCATAACCCTTTTTGAAGTACTTCTTTAATACAAACCCAGTTATTAAACAAATAGAAATAGTAATGAATGGCGAAAGACAATAAATAATAAAATAGCTTAAAACTTTTTTACCTAAAAATAAAAAAAGTGTCTTCTTGATTATTGTCAAAAGTGGCTCGTGAAAAACATATATAAAAAAAGAGTATTCAAATATCTTATCCCATTTCAAAAAAAATCTTTTTGTTTTTGGATATAAGGTATCATATATATACCAAAAAGCAAGTAAGCCCAATATAATTGATGTTTTATGAGTCAAATTTATAATAGTTTTTTCCTCTTTGAAAAAATAAAGTAATGCAATTTTAAATGTAACAAGACCCATCCAACTCAAAAAAAACAAATACTTTTTAGTTGATGTTTTCTCAAGAAATTCTGGATAATACAAGGCGATACTCGCTCCTAAAGAAAAAAATAAAATAGATTCACTCGATAAAAAAACAGTGTTCTGATTAAAAAACCAAAACCAAAAGGAAACCACTGGCAATAAAAATTTAAATTTTTTAATTAAAAAAAATATCAACCAAGATAATAATACCATAACAATTAAGTCTCTTAAAAACCATAGCTGATAAGGCACTAATTCTACAAAAACAGCATTAAACCAGTCCGAAAATGTATAATTAATAACCAATTTTTTGTTGAAAAATGGCAGAAGCCTTGGTATTGATTGCATTATAAAATATAATAAAACACCAAAAATTGTCCAGAAAAAATATGGTATAACAATTGTTTTGATTCTTTTTTTGATTTTCTCTACTAAAACACCTTTTTGATTTGTGAAGCCTAAAAAAAACAAATACCCAGATATTATGAAAAACATAGGAACAGCAACTCGAGTAATTCCATAAGAGAAAAAATTCTGTATTACCCAATTATAATCCTTGCCAAAATGTAAAATTATTCCATTTTGTTTATTATCTAAATTATAGCAATGAAGAACTACAACCATAATAATGGATAAAAAGGATACCCTTTTTATTTTTTGACTTAAATATGAAGTCATATGATTATTTTTTTATGATTTCAATTTCAGAAATAATACCGTTCCTATCCACATTATTAATCATTTCATCATTATCATAAATCAATTCTAAACTTATAATCTGATTTTTTTCCAATTCAAAATCTACTTTTTTATTGTCTTTAGAAGAAACATTATTTAAATAAATTTCTCCTTTAATAACTCCATTTACTTTAACCTTAAAATGTGCGTTTATTCCCTTTAAAGGATTTTTAGGATAACTTAACCCTTGAATAAGAATACTATATTTACCTTTAGGTAAATTTATTGGTTGGTACTTTGTCGTTCCGTTTTCAAAAAATTTTAATCCAGTCCCATCTGATTTAATTGGAGAAAATTGCCTTAAATCAAGTTGAATCAAATTTTGTTTTATTAATGGTATTTCGATATTTAAAGAAGTGTCTTCTTCAATTATTTTTTTATCTGATATTTTGTTTAAAATTCTTTCTGTTCCAATATAAAATTGGTTGCCCTTCTTATCCTTTATGATAATCCCTATAGTATAGTTACCTTTTTCTAAAGTATCAGTAAAAAGAACAGAATTAAATCCCGCATCATCAAGATATCCATTCGAATTTGCTTTTGTGATATCCGGTCTTTTTTCTGCTTTTAATGGTATAATATATGATAAATGATTTTTTGTTAAAGCAACGAAAATAGAGTCCCCAAGATTTGTTTTAGTGTTTTTTAAAAAAGCCCATCCTCTCATTTGTAATATGTCATTTTTAAAATTGAAATTATCTATGTAATATTTTATATCATTTGATTCTTTTAAATTAATTTGTTTTAAGTTATAATTGATATTCCCTAGATTTCTATTTTGATTGAGTATTGTCTTAATAAATACTTTATCTGATTCATTAGAATTAATTATTTTTTCCACTACACTTTGTTTTTTAAGTGGATAAATAAAAAAGAAATCATCTATTTTACTAATGTTAACTTTTCTTCTGTAAATCAATACATCAAAATCATCAAGATATTTAGATGTGGTAATAAATAATTGATTATCCTTGATGTTTCCTGTTTTTATATCTCGCAACAAGCCATCTCTATATTTATCTTTATCTGAATTATTTACTCTAGCAACATAACCATTTGTAATTGGTTTATTCGCTTTTAAGGCTAAAAAACAAAAATCTTGGTAATCCATATTATAACCTAATGTTGTTTCAAAAGGAGGATAAGTTATAATTTCATCAAAATTTTTAAAAACGGAAATCCATTTCTCATCATTCAATTTAGTATGATAATCTCCTGAAGGTAAACTATTTTTTGTAAGCAACACTTGAATATCATAAAGTTGTAAAACAACAATTGATGATAATAAAAACATCTTTAATTTAAAATTGGTTTTGGTTTTAAAATAAAGTATTAAAGAAAAAATTAGTATTAGATAATAAAGTGGCCAAACAAATCTTCCACTTGCTCTAAAAGTAAAACCTATTTTCTCAACTATATTTGGTATTGGATATTCAAAAAGCACCTTTTTACCAAAACTTATTTGACATGATAATGAAAATAAAAATAATCCAAAACAAAGAAAATATAGAGGATAAAACTTCTTTAGTTTTAATAAAATTATTTTGGTTGTTCTAAATGTAACTAAATAGTAAATTGTCGTTAATAAAATAAGCAACAATAACCCTATGCCAAAATAAGCAAATCCTTCATATTGTTTTAGGTTAGTCATTCCTAAATCAGGGATAACTTTTGAGAAATAACCGTATGAATTAAAAAATGAGTTCAGATTAAAACTATATTGTCTGAAATTATCAGAAGAAGCCAAATTAGTAGACGCCGAATTGCCAATACTTATCATTCCAAAAACAATCCAAAAAAACAATCCTAGTGTAAATGAGAGTAATGGAAAATATATTAATTTTTTTATTGTTATACTTTTGTCAAAAAAATAATTTTTTAATGGTAAAATTATATTAAACCCTGCAATCATCATTGCTATATAAGGATTTATTGTAACAGCAATGAAAAATATAAGTACCTGATTGTAATTAATTTTATTTGCATTCATCAAAGTGCTTCTTTTTAAATAATTGTAAATAGATGCCAATATTAAAAAATGGGTACTTAAGGCTGGATGAATTCCTCTAAAGACTAAAACTGGATTTGTAGTTAATAAAATAACGCAAAGTAAAATAAACCAAATATTGGTGGTGTATAGTTTAAATATTTTTATACTATAATAAGCTACTAATAGATGACATGTAAATAATAGCATTCCAAGGTATTGAAATTGTTGAGGCAAAATCCCTGAAAAAATTTTAAAAATAAAAGCGAAAAGGGGGGCAGAATCTGTAAAACCAACATTTGTCCCAACAGGATAATAGAAATTTTTCAATTCTCCTAAAGGAAAACACCATGGCTCATTTCTATAATAAGCCCATCCAAGATAGTGTTGTCCCCAATCATGGTAAACAGACATTATCCAATTTATATTGGTAGGGTTTATAGTATTTAAACCATATATAACATTATAAACTATAACTACTATAACAAAACTAAGTATATATAAAATAGATTCTTTTCCAAAAATAAACTTGTCTTTCATGTTTGTGGTTTTAAGCTTTTGATAGAATTAATCTTTATCAACCCCATCTTGAATTATTTTATCTACCACAAAAAGTGGTCTATTTCTAACTTGATTATATATTCTCAATACATATTCGCCAATTAATCCTAAGGAAATTAACTGAACCCCACTGAATAAAATTATAGCTAATATGGTTGCTGTAAATCCTTGTGGAACGTCATTATAAACAACTTTTCTATATACATTGTATACAAAATAAATTAATGAAAAAAACACCGTCATAAATCCCAATCTAGTGATTATTTTTACTGGAAAATCACTGAAATTAAAAATGCCATTGAAAGCTAATTCAAATAATTTTTTCCAACTGTATTTGGTTTCGCCGGCTTGACGTTCATCACGGTCGTATTCGTACCCAATTTGTTTGAAGCCAACCCAGGCGCGCATACCACGAAGGTAACGGCTATGCTCAGGCATGTTGTTGATAGTATCAACAACTCTTCTGCTTAACATGGAGAAATCGCCACTATCAATTGGAATATTAAAATTTGAGATTTTTTTCTGTAATCTGTAATAAATAGAATAGGCTGCTTTTTTAAGAAGACTTTCTTTTCTGTTTTTTCTAATCGCATAGATAACATCATATCCATTAATTAGATATTCATAAAATTTATTTACTAATTCTGGTGGGTCTTGTAAATCACCATCAATTATCATCGCTCCTTTTTTACCTCTTACATGGACCAACCCAGCACTAACCGCTAATTGATGCCCATGATTTCGAGATAACAATATCCCAGTAAATCGACTGTCTTTAATGCAAAGTTCTTCTATTAAATTGGCAGTGGTATCACTACTTCCGTCGTTAACTAAAATTACTTCACATGCAAATTTAGTTGAATTAATTACGTCTGAAAGTCGTTGAATTAATTGTTCGAAAACTAACTCTTCGTTGTAAAGAGGAACTATAATAGATATGTCAATTGTATTACTCATTTGCCTCTTTTTGCATAATTTATTTCAACCTTTAATCTCGAAAAAACCATTAACTACTGATTTATAAAAATATAGATATCCTTATCTCTAAATCTATTTCTTTACTACAATTTTATCCGTTACCATCAATGCCTCTTTTTTAGTTTCCTCATTCATAAGAAGAATTCCCAATTGATAGGTGCCTTTTTTAAAATCTTTACTTTCGATGGTAGCATTGTAACCACAATTATCAACATTGTAATCTAATTTAAAATAAGAAGTGACGTCTTTTCTAATCACTTTTTGAAGCTGTAATCTTGTAGCTACACCATTTTTAATTAAAAGTAGTATTATTTTTGTTTTATCAGGAGATTGGTTCGGAAAAAACGCCCATCCAGATACTTTGATATTGTTATTAGTGTTTTCAAAAGTTTCTAAATTACTCTTAAATTCATTTCCGGTGGTGTTAGAATTGTTTTTTAATTCTGATATTAGAAAACTGATTTTTTCGTCTTCAAATTTCTGGTTGCTTTCTGCTACTATTTTTTTATCCAATTCAACCTCATCAGGAGGATAAATATCATCCTTAGTTTTTATTCGTTCATCGCCACGCCAAACAAATCCTCTTAATTTCCTGGCATTTTCTGGCAAATCTTTATCGGGATAAATGTCTCCATCTACAGCATCATAAAAAGTAATGGTATCAACCTTACTTTTGTCATCCATAGTCATATTGATACGACTGCTAACATTTTTATTAATCCCTATTAATTCATTTTTGTCATTTCGCATATAATACACCACTTCTGTGTTTTTAACAACATCGGCTTCGTAGAGTTTGTTTTCTTTGAACTTTCCATAGAGGTTCAGTCCTTTTATTTGATTGTATCCTGCCCCTATGGTATCTTTTGAAATAATAAAGGTATTGTTGAGAATTTTTAGTGAATCCAGTTTTTCTGTGGTATTGTTGCCTATTAAATGCATCACGTCTCCTGTCATTTGGCTCTCAAAATTCCAAAGTATTGGTTTCCCAATAAGTTTTGTCAATGCCGCTTTTTGATCGGAGTGTATAGAATCACACTTACCACTTAAATCGGTTTTATAAAAACGAACGTTGTTAAATCCTGTCACTTTTCGATCTCCAGCTTTACCAGTTACAATTATCTTTTTGGCATGAATAAACATAGAGTCTTTTTCTATCAAGTATCTAACCGAGGCGTGTTTTGTCATAAATAAGGAATCTTTATTTTTATAGACTTCGCCATAATGACCACGGATAATTGCTTTATTTATTGAATCGGTAATTTTTACATTATTGGTGCCCGATGCAAACTCTCTTTTCCTATCATAATACAAACTATCTCCTTCAATTAATCGATCTTTATATTTTATGTAAGACTTTCGTAAAAAATGACCTGTATTCTTTTTGCTGTTATAGAATCCATTTTCAGTATAGATAAAATTATCCTTCCCGGTAATGGTTGATGGCCCGCGTAAAAAAGAGCCTCCATTACTAGTATAATAATCTAAATGATTTGATTTTATGATATATTCTGGATTGGTTAACACCACAGAAGTTAAAAATTGGTATTTTTTTTCTTTAACATAATACTTGCCTTTCTTACTCTTTAACGTGTTGTTTTTATTAACAATAGTGGCATTAGAATTAAAATAAGCTTCTTGTGAATTTCTATCAAAATAAATAGTGTCGGTAGTCATTCTTGATTCTGGCGATTGCATTACCACATTTCCAGACGCAAAAGCTTTTTTGAGATTCCCATTATATTCAGCATATTTACTATTTAAATGTAAGGTGTCTCCCTGAACCATTTCAACATTTCCAAAAGCTTTAATATAATTTTCATTTTGAAAATAATACGCTTTATTACAGGTCATGATAACGCCGTCATGATTAAATCTTACATTTCCAGTCAACAATAAAGCATCTGGCATTTCATGTTGATTTATATCTGAGAAGTCAGAATTTTCAATAATAATTTTACTTGCTTTTTGACTAAAAGCAATTGTGAAATTTAGAAGTAATAATCCAAAAAGAATTATATTTTTTTTCAATGGTTTTATTTTTTAGTTGGTATGTTACAAAATCTATTTTTGCAAACTATCTTCCCATTTATTAATTTTCAAACCAAAAACTCTTTTAATTTTAGTTTTATCCAAAACGCTAAAAGCGGGTCTTTTAGCAGGTGTCGGATAACTTGTTGTCGGAATTGGTTTTAAATCTATAGTAATATTGTTTTCTTCAAATATTTTATTGGCAAAATCATACCACGAACATTGCCCTTCGTTGCTGAAATTATAAATCCCAAAGTTAGAATCTGAAGAACTAACATTTCTACTATACTCTGTATGAAGTATTATTTCAATAATAGCTTCAGCTAAATCAACAGCATTCGTTGGTGTTCCAATTTGGTCATTAACTACAGATAAACTGTCCTTTTCTGAACCCAAGCGCAACATCGTTTTCTTAAAATTATTGGCAAATTTTGAATAAACCCATGATGTTCTTATGATGAAATAGTAATCAAATGTTTCTTGAATAGCTTTTTCTCCCTCTAATTTGGTTTGTCCATAAACTCCCGTTGGATTTGGAATATCTTCTTCTGTGTATCCACTTTTCTCGTGAAGGGAAGTCATACTGCCGTCAAAAACAAAATCTGTAGAAACGTGCAGTAAAATAGTGTTGTTTATTTTACAGGCTTCCGCTAAATTTTTAGCACCTATTACATTGATTAAATACGCTTTTTCTGTTTCTGTTTCAGCTTTGTCTACCGCTGTATAAGCGGCAGCATTAATACAATAATCTGGTTTAATTTGGTTAAAAACTTGGTTAACATTAATTAAATTAGTGATATCCAAAAAGGAGGAATCACAAAAAACAAAATCTACTTCTGCGTATTTTTCAGAAATAGATTGTATTGCTTGTCCTAATTGACCATTGGCACCCGTAACTAATACTACCATACTTTTTTAGCATTAGTTAGTGTTGGAAGAATTTGATCTTTTTCTGAAATGATTAGATTTTCAATTTCAAATTGCCAATCGATATTCAATTCAGGATCATTGAAAATAACGCCTCCTTCACTTTCTTTATTGTAAAAATTGTCACACTTATAGAAAAAAGTTGCTGTTTCGCTTACTACTAAAAATCCATGGGCAAATCCTCTTGGCACAAAAAATTGATTTTGTTTTTCCGCTGAAAGTAATACGCCTACATGTTGACCATAAGTTTCAGAATTAGGACGAATATCAACAGCAATATCAAGCACTTCCCCTTGTAGTACACGAACTAATTTTGCTTGGGCATGTTCTCCACATTGATAATGCAATCCACGTAAGACTCCTTTGGAAGAAAAAGATTGATTGTCTTGAACAAAATGTACATTTTGCCCAATTCCTTTTTCAAAAGTCCTTTCATTAAAACTTTCCATAAAATAACCTCGCTCGTCACGAATTATTTTGGGTTCTATTGTAAAACAGCCTTTTAGTTTTGTTTCTGTAAAAATCATTTTATCCTTGTAATAAACTCATTAAATGAACTCCATATCCACTTTTAAGTAATGGTGTTGCTAATGCTTTTAATTGTTCAGCATCTATAAAACCCATTTTATAGGCAGCTTCTTCAATAGCGCCAATTTTTAAACCTTGACGCTCTTCTATAACTTGAACAAATTGACCTGCCTGCATTAATGATTGAAATGTTCCTGTATCTAACCAAGCCGTACCTCTATCAAGGATGCTTACTTTTAGGTTTCCTCTGTTTAGATATTCTTTATTTACATCGGTAATTTCTAACTCACCTCTATGACTAGGGGCAATATTAGCCGCAATTTCTATTACTGAATTATCATAGAAATAAATTCCTGGTACTGCATAATTTGATTTTGGCTTTTCTGGTTTTTCTTCTATCGATAAAACTTTTCCATTTGTGTCAAAATCAACAACACCATATCGTTCAGGGTCGTGCACGTGATAAGCATAAATAACTCCTCCATCAGGATTATTATTGGCTTGTAATAATTCAGCTAGACCTGTTCCATAAAAAATATTGTCTCCCAAAATTAAAGCTACCTTATCATTGCCTACAAATTCTTTCCCAATAATAAAGGCCTCAGCAAGACCATTAGGATGTTCTTGAACAGCATATTCAAAACGACATCCCAATTTTTTACCGTCTCCCAAAAGTTGTTGAAATAAAGGTAAATCATGAGGCGTTGAGATAATTAATATTTCTTTGATTCCTGCCCACATTAAGGTTGATAATGGATAATAAATCATTGGTTTATCATAAATTGGCATTAACTGCTTACTAACCGCTAATGTAAGAGGGTGCAATCGTGTGCCGGAACCTCCTGCTAAAATAATTCCTTTCATAGTAATTATGCTTTAGATTTTGCTAACTGATTTTTATAAAAAGATTTGAAATAACCTAATAAAATAAATAGAAAAATAAATAAAACTGGTAACACTAATTTCATTTTACCGTTTAGTTCTTTAGTATTTCTGATATTAATTGTTGAACTACTTTCTTTGATTATTCTATCATTCCCAACAAGTTCTAACCTATGCTCTCCTTGTTCTTTAATCAATTCGTTTTTAGTTTTTATAACGTCATTCAATTGTGTGTTTTCATTATAATAAACCAATTTATCACTTTTTTGAGAGCCATTTAAAGTTTTTGAAAAACTGTTTAATACTCCATTAATTTGTGAAATAATGGAATCATTTTCTTTCATCTTTATTCTAATATTATTTAAATACTCCTTTTGTATTTTTTGATAATACTCTGAATTATTCAGATAATTCAAAATAGGTTTCACAGTCTTGTCTTCGGTTGTTGTTCTTGAAGTAGAAAAAGAAATATTATGAAAACTATAGTTTCTACTTGTCAATTTATCATCAACTATTTTTTTTAGGTCTCCATTTTCTGCCAATAATTTAATGAATTCAAAATTTACAGGAGTTGTTCCAATAAATCTATAAATGTCGGTTATGGGTTCTATTTTAATAGCATGAAAATGTTTACAATCTTTTATCCCTACTATATTTTTTAAAAACAAAGTGTCGCCTTCACTAATCTTAGAATTAATAAGATCTATTTTGGAATACAAATAATCTGTAGAGGTAAAATTTGGAGTGACAATAATTTGATGATCATAACTTTTTCCGTTTTTATCCTTATAAAAACCA
>Ga0214246_1000397_pt1 | contig 11880 bp, 13 predicted proteins | sample TroBogypolimnion_41_FD_153084 | JGI IMG/M metagenome (GOLD analysis project Ga0214246, IMG submission 153084) | Freshwater microbial communities from Trout Bog Lake, WI - 29MAY2009 hypolimnion | ecosystem: Environmental > Aquatic > Freshwater > Lake > Hypolimnion/Profundal zone | place: Trout...
TGCGGCTTTTTGTTGATTATCACGAACCGATTCTACACGGAAATAATTAGATAAAGCATTAACTGCTTTGGTACCAACCCCATTTAAACCTACAGATTTTTTAAAGGCTTTGGAGTCGTATTTACCTCCCGTATTCATTTTGGAAACTACATCAACCACTTTTCCTAGGGGGATTCCACGACCATAATCGCGAACAGTTACCAATTTATCTTTAATAGTAACTTCGATTACTTTTCCCGCACCCATAACAAATTCGTCAATGCAGTTGTCTATTACTTCTTTAAGAAGAATGTAAATTCCATCGTCAGGAGAAGATCCGTCACCCAACTTTCCGATGTACATTCCAGGACGCATTCGGATGTGTTCTTTCCAGTCTAATGAGCGAATATTATCTTCGTTATACTGTTCTATTTCTGCCATTTTAAAAGGTATCGAATTTGCGCTAATATAGTGTATTTCGAGACATTTTTAAAATGATATTTATCAAAGTTATTAAGAATGTTTTTGACAATTTTGATTCTAAAAGTGGGTTTATAACTTACTTTTTGAATACTTATAAAGTTTCATATTTAATTCTTTTGGACTAAATGGTTTTATGACATAGTCATTAATTCCTAATTTGATAGCTCTATCTAAATAACCATAGGAAGCTGAAGCAGTCAAAGCAATAATAGGGATGTTATTATCTCTTTCTCTAATAATTGTTGTTGCCTCATATCCATCCATTATTGGCATAGATAAATCCATGAGTATAACATCATATTGATTTACTAAATGTTTTTCAACAGCTATCAAACCATTATGAGCGATATCGACGTCAACATTCCATTGACTAATGATTTTATTTGCAATTTTGACATTAATTAAATTATCTTCAACCAAAAGTACTCTCAATCCGTTTAAGTCTTTTTCCTCATAATCATTAGAAAAAATTCTATCGGTTTGATCGGTAAAATCTTCATCAATGGGTAATTGAAGTACAAAATAAAAGTTAGACCCTTTACCTATTTTACTATCAATATTGATATCAGAATCTAATAAATTCAATAACTTCTTGGTGATTACTAAGCCTAAGCCTGTTCCTCCAAAATTACGAGTGGTTGTTGTTTCCGCTTGAGAAAATTTCTCGAAAATTAAATTGAACTTCTCTAAATCAATGCCTATTCCACTGTCTTTAACTTGAATTTTAAAAGTAGATAGTCCATCAATAAAAGACATTTGAGTGACTTCTACAGTAATTTCTCCTTCTTTTGTAAACTTAATTGCATTTGAAATTAGGTTAGTCATAATTTGACTCAAACGCAACGGATCACTAATAACATTAGGCATGAAATTGTCATCAATAATCAATTTTATTTTATTCAAATTTTCAGAGGCTTGTATTTCTAACGATCTTGAAATTTGTATAATTAAATCCTTCAAATCAAAAGGTATTTTTTCAATATCTATTTTGCCAGCTTCAATCTTACTGAAGTCTAAAATATTATTAATCAAAAGAAATAAATTGTTGGAAGAGTGCTTTAAAACTTCTAAGTTTTCTTGAAAACTTTTTAGAGTATTCTCTTTTTCCATGATATAAATCAATCCAATAATGGCATTTAAGGGAGTTCTTATTTCATGGCTCATGATGGAAAGAAAATCAGATTTGGCTTCATTGGCACTTTCTGCATTCGCTTTAGCAATCGAAAGCTTATCTTGATATTCTTTTTTTATTTCAATTTCATTATTCAATACTTTAATTAAACCGAATAAATCCTTGTTGGATTCCAGATGCGCTTCATCTCCAGTTAATTTGTAAATAGTTTTAATCAGTTTATTTTCAAAATAAACTTTTTCTTCTAGTTCTTCTTTTAGTTTAGTATTGACTTCGTGGTATTCTATATCGTTTAATCTTGTAGCTTGTTCATGCAGGTCAGAATCTTTTTCAAAATTCAAATAACTTTGATTTACAGCTGCGATAAAATTAACTACTTGAGGATTGTCCCTTATGTTTTCATCTAATAAAAACTTATTAATCTGTCTATTCAGATGGGAGTTTACCCCTGATTTTTTCATATCAATTTTCATAAATTAGAATTTATAAAAGTTATAATTGTCTTATGAGAGATAAGAAAAATAGTAGGTTTAGGAATGTGAATTTCTGCAGAAGAAGAAATTATTATACTGTCAGATAACATGCGTTTCTTTTTCATTTAGATTATGTTTTATGTTTTGGGATTATAAATTAAAATAAAAAAAAATTATAAACCAAAAAAAAACCTACAAATTTTTCATTTGCAGGTTTTTAGGCTTTAGTAAAGCTTATTTTTTTTATACATTAAATCTAAAGTGCATAACGTCTCCATCTTTAACGATATATTCTTTTCCTTCTACTCTCAGTTTTCCAGCTTCTTTTACTTTTGCCTCGGAACCAAAATTTGAAAAATCTTCAAAAGCAATAACTTCTGCTCGTATAAATCCTTTTTCAAAATCAGTATGGATAACACCTGCCGCTTTTGGTGCCGTATCTCCAACATTAATTGTCCAAGCTCGAACTTCTTTAACTCCAGCAGTGAAATAGGTTTGTAATTTCAAAAGTTTGTAAGCAGCACGTATCAAAACAGCTGAACCAGGCTCTGATAATCCCATGTCTTCTAGAAAAACCTGACGTTCTTCATAGCTTTCCAACTCAGTAATATCAGCTTCTGCTCCAACAGAAAGTATAATCACCTCAGCAACCTCATCTTTTACTAATTCACGAACTTGATCCACATATTTATTCCCATTCACTGCTGAACTTTCGTCAACATTACAAACATATAAAACAGGTTTATTGGTAATCAATTGAAAATCTTCCATTAATTCAACTTCATCTTGATTTTGAGGTTCAACTGTTCTGGCAGATTTTGCTTGTAATAAATTTTCACGAATTCTATCTAAAAGTGCTTTTTCAACTTGTGCTTCTTTGTTACCAGTTTTGGCCGCACGATTTACTTTTTCTAAACGTTTTTCAACCGTTTCTAAATCTTTTAATTGCAATTCAATATCAATCGTTTCTTTATCGCGAATTGGATTTACATTTCCATCAACGTGAACGATATTATCGTTATCAAAACAACGCAAAACGTGAATGATTGCATTACACTCTCTAATGTTAGCAAGAAATTGATTTCCTAAACCTTCTCCTTTACTAGCTCCTTTAACCAACCCTGCAATATCAACAATATCAACGGTTGCCATTTGAACTCGTTCTGGATTTACCAATTCTTCCAAACGAACAATTCTTGGATCGGGAACGTTTACTACACCAATATTGGGTTCAATTGTACAAAACGGAAAGTTTGCACTTTGCGCTTTTGCATTCGATAAACAATTAAATAAAGTTGATTTTCCTACGTTTGGTAATCCTACAATTCCTGCTTTCATTTTAGGTTTTATTTTTAAAAGTGTGCAAATATAGGGTAATAAAACTAAGTTACAAAAGCATTAAATTGAATAGCTTATTTATTAATATTATCTTCAATCGAATTGATAATTTGTTGCTCTTCCTCTGTTGCTGTCAATCCAGAAACATTCCAATAATCAGTTAAAATCGTATTCTTTTTGTTGAAAAGTGTTTTGTCTTTAAATACATCGCTTGGAGTAAAACTGAATTTTTGATTACTAAAATTAGTTGTGACAAAGTAGTTTCTGACTTCAATAGTGCTAGTGCCTTTTTTATCAATTCTTTCAAATCCAATTTCTTCTTTTGAGCTTATTAAATAGTAATTAGAATCATCGAATCGATATAATGTTTTAAATAATGATTTATAAATGTTTTTTGAACCTACCGTAGTTTTATCTTTTACTTTTGCAACTACTGAAGGAGAAACGGAAGAACTAGCCTCAATAATTAACTTTTTCTTTTTATCATAAATGATTGTAAAATCATCAAGTAAACCTTTAGATTTATCAAAAGGAGTTATTAACATAACATAGTAATCATTATTGGCAGAATAGGATTTGATGATAAAGTCGTATTCTTTTTTTGCTCTTGGTTCTAAAATGGGAGCAAGATATTTGAAGTTGTAATAATTTTCCATAATATCATTCAAATTATAGCCTAGTAAATTATTACTAATATCTGTATCTATCAAACCAACAGCGCGATTTTGTTCTACTAAAATATCAGTTTTAAAATTTTTCTCTTTTCCAGAGACTTGAAAATTTATAAGTCCATCATTGTAATAGGAATAGGTGCCATTAAGTTTGAAAAATTCTCGGGAATATACTTTTAATCGAGCTGGAACTGTAAGTTTTTTAATGGAATTATCTACAATATTTTTAAGGATATTTTGTGGATGTTGACGTGTAATTATGATCTCATCTAAATTATTAATATTACTTTTTAAATAAATAATATTTACTTTATCCTTTAAAGTTGTGGATCGAATAGTGGTCGAGGCATAGGATGTATGTGATATTTGAATGTTTGAAACGCCGTTCAATGAAAAATTTGCAACACCTTCAGAATTACTTACTAAAGATTGTTTTGTTTTAACAACAAAAACCGTTGCATCCTCGATAGGAAGATTACTATCTGCATCTTTTAATACAATTGATATTTCTTTATTCTGAGAATAACAATTAGATAGTAACACTAAGAAAAACAAGGTAAATAACTTTTTCATGTTAAATCAGTTGTAACAAATTTAACAGAATTTTTGAAACAAAGAAATTTGAAGTGAAAAATTTTAATAAGAAGAGCAATTAAACAAAAAATCCTGAAATTATTTTCAGGATTTTTTGTTTATTCATTATGTAAAAAGGATTGTCTATTCATTAGCGTTTCCTCACTCTCAACATGATTGTCATCCGGAATACAACAATCAACTGGACAAACAGCCGCACATTGGGGCTCTTCGTGGAAACCTTTACATTCAGTACATTTACCTGGAACGATATAATAGATATCATCTGAAATTGGTGTTTGTGCAGCATCGGCATCAATTTCGGTTCCGTCTGGCAAAATTACTTTCCCTTTTAGTTTAGTTCCGTCTTTGTATCTCCAATCGTCAGCTCCTTCATAGATTGCAGTATTCGGACATTCTGGCTCGCAAGCACCGCAATTGATACATTCGTCTGTTATTATGATTGCCATAGCGTAATTTTAATTAATTTTGTGCAAAATTACAATCAAAAGCATTCATATACAAGTTACAAATGTTACAATTAGAGAAAAAAAAGTGTTTTATTGAATTAGGGAGGTTTTTAAGCCAGTTCTCTTTAGATAATAATGAAAAAAAAGTAGGAGTTTTAGGTAATGATTTGTTTTTTGATAATTTTATTACATTAATTGAATTATCTCAATCGCATAATGGTTGGTTCACACCCGAACAAGTGTATTATGCTATTCAATCATGGGCAGAGGCACTTTCAGAAGAGAATTTGAATCTATGGCTTTCAAAATACAATTTCTCTGAAGTTAAAACTAAAACAGTAGGATTAATCCTCGCAGGCAATATTCCTTTGGTTGGTTTTCATGATTTTCTATCGGTTTTAATTTCGGGTCATAAAGTATTGGTTAAAACATCTTCAAATGATCAATATTTAATAAAATTCCTTGCGCAATATATTATAGCAATCAATCCTGAAATTGAAAATTATATCACATTTACAGAAGGGAAATTAGAGGGTTTTGATGCAGTAATAGCAACAGGAAGTAACAATACAGCACGTTATTTTGAATACTATTTTAAAAATAAACCTAGTATCATTCGTAAAAACAGAAACTCAGTTGCTGTTTTAACCGGAACAGAAACGCATGAAGAGTTAGTCAATTTAGGAGAAGATATTTTTAGATATTTTGGTTTGGGCTGCAGAAATGTATCCAAATTATTTATTCCAAAAGGATACAATTTTGAGGCTTTTTTTAAAGCTATGTATGAGCAACGTGATGTAATATATTACGAAAAATACGCCAACAATTATGATTATAATAAAGCCGTTTTTTTAATGAGTAAATTCCAATTATTAGACAATGAATTTTTAATAATTAAAGAAGATTCAAGTTATGCTTCGCCTATTTCATCTGTGTTTTATGAATACTATGATACCATTGAGGAAATACAAAAACAATTAGATAACGATGCTGATCAAATTCAATGTATCGTTTCTAGCAACAACATTGAGAAAAGCATTCCATTTGGCCAAACTCAAAAACCAAACCTTTGGGATTATGCTGACAATGTCGATACTTTGGAGTTTTTATTAAAAATCTAAAATCTTTAATTCGTAATATCCTAGTCTTTTAGCTTTTTATCTACAATCTTACTGTTGTGAAGTTTAACAGCTTTGCTATTTTTTCGCATTTTGATATTCAGAAACTCAACAAATAAGGAGAAGAAAATAGAGAAGTACAAATAGCCTTTAGGGATACTTGACACTTCTACATCATTTCCGAAGCGAAAATGTGCCAAATGAGATCCTTCAGCAATTAGCATTACTCCAATTAATATAAGGAAAGATAAACCAAGTATTTGAATGGTAGGATGCTCATTTACGAATTTAGAAACCGCGCCTGCAAAAATCATCATGATTCCAATGGAAATCACAATGGATAAAATCATAATGACAATAGCACCATCAGGTCCAAAACCTCCTTCAGCCGGACTCTTCATGCTAATCATACCAATAGCAGTTAAAATACTATCAAAAGAGAACACAATATTTAATAATGCAATTTGAATTATTGCCGATGATAATCCCGAAGCCGACTTCCCTTTGGTCGCCTCTTCTTCCCCTTCCATTTTGTGATGAATCTCAGAAACTGATTTGTACAAAAGAAACAAACCACCTCCAAATATGATAAGGCTTTGTCCTGTTACGTGTGCTTCAAAAAATCCCCAATCGATATGTAGTATGGTTTTTTGTAAACTTAATACCCAAGTAATTCCAAAAAGTAATACGATTCGGAATGCCATAGCTAGAGTTAATCCTATTCTACGGGCTTTAGGTTGGTCTTTAGTAGGTAATTTGCCTGAAACAATAGATAGAAAAACAATATTGTCAATACCTAAAATAATTTCTAAGAACGTTAACGTTAAAAGCGCTATCCAAGCATTTGGGTTGGTAATTAATTCCATCATTAGGCAAAATATAGGTAAACAGATAATTTATTGTAATGTATTAATTGGTTTTTGTGACCGTACCAATTTGTTTTTTTGATTCTCCAACAAAAGAATACTCAAAAGTATAGGTTTTGCCTTTTGTAGATAGTATTCGCATTGAAATGGCTTTTCTTTCAGCCATATTTCTAGGATGTAATTTTTGAATAATGAATTCATAATCATTTACCCATCGTACGGAAGCAGTATCAGTTCGACCGTTATAGGTTTCAATTTGAAGTTTATCGGTTCGTTCGAATAGCGTTATTTCTTTTTTACCTTTTGTCTCTTGAATGAATTTGAATTTTCCAGTTTTAAACTCTTTTGGATTGCATTCCAATTGCTTTTGACAAGAAATAATAATAAAGAAAATTAAAAGCAAAATTTGATATTTTAGTTTTGAAATTGTCATTGAAATTGATTTTTTGAAATTGATTTTTTGAAATTGACTTTTGAAATTGACTTTTGAAATTGACTTTTGAAATTGACTTTTGAAATTGACTTTTAAAATTGACTTTTAAAATTGACTTTTAAAATTGATTTTTGAAATTGACTTTTGAAATTGACTTTTGAAATTGACTTTTAAAATTGACTTTTAAAATTGACTTTTGAAATTGACTTTTGAAATTGACTTTTGAAATTGACTTTTGAAATTGATTTTTGAAATTGACTTTTGAAATTGATTTTTGAAATTGACTTTTGAAATTGATTTTTGAAATTGATTTTTGAAATTGATTTTTGTTATTGCAATTTGTTTAATTCATCATCTGTGAAATTCTTGATGCTTTTTTCTTTAGAAAACTTATCGGCATTATAAGAATTGGATTTGTTTTTAGGGATGGATAAACTGTTCCATTCGCTTTTTTTGAGCATTTTAGCATAAAACACCATTTGCCCGATGTGATAAGGATAATGTGCCAGTTGTCGGTTAATGGCTTCTACTACAGTGTGTCCCTCGTTTCTAATGTAGATAATGGTAGAGAGCTGGTTTGGTGTTACCGAATGCAAAGCCTTAAAAAAGCAATCCCATCCTTTGTTCCACAGCGCAAGAACTTCTTCTTTATTATGGAGGCTCGCTTCAAATTCTCCATCGCGATTGCGCCATTCTTTTTCTCCATCAGTGGTTAGAAAATCGGTCCATCGCGATAGCATATTGCCTGAAAGATGTTGGATAATGGTTGCAATCGAATTGGTGTCCTCGTTTACTGCAACAAATAATTGCTCGGGTTCCAATTGTTCTATGGCTTTTTCTCCCAATGTTTTGTAATAGAGAAATTGCTTGGTAACGCTTTCTAAATACGAGTTATTGATTTCCATCAAATAGTGCTTTTATCATTGTGTTCAATCCTTTATAGGCCAGAAAAACCGAAGTGATACAAAGTGAGCATCCAATGACTAAAACCAAATAATGCCAATTGTTTTGCTTGTTCATAAAGGCGTTATACATAATGCTAGGTCCTATAAACATTAGAGGTAAAGCTCCGAATAGGTATTTAACACCTTTTGCTAAAAGTTCTTTGTTAGTTGCCATTATATTGTGTTAAGTTTTTTATTAGTTTACTTTGATTGAAAGTTTTCTACTGCTTTTCGAACGCTACCAAATTCCTTCAATAATTCACTGGCTTTCTCATAACCAACAGGAATTTCTTCCATTATCATTTTCACACCTCTATCGACTAATTTTTCATTGCTCAATTGCATGTCGACCATTTTGTTGCCTTTTACTTTTCCCAGTTGAATCATACTGGCAGTTGAAATCATGTTTAATACTAATTTCTGTGCCGTTCCCGCTTTCATTCTCGAGCTTCCAGTTACAAATTCAGGACCCACTACAACTACAACTGGATAATCAGCGGTTAGTGCTAACGGACTTCCCTCATTACAAGTAATACAACCCGTAGCAATATTATTTTCTTTACATCGTTCCAATCCCGAAATGACATAAGGCGTGGTTCCTGATGCCGCTATTCCAATAACTACATCATTTGAACTAATGTTTTGTTCTTGTAAATCAATCCAAGCTTGCGTCGTATTATCCTCTGCATTTTCAACCGCTCTACGAATGGCTTTGTCTCCACCAGCAATGATACCGTTTACTAAATCAAAAGGCACTCCAAAGGTGGGAGGACATTCTGAAGCATCTACAATTCCCAATCTACCCGAAGTTCCAGCACCTATATAAAAAAGTCTTCCGCCGAGTTTCATTTTTGCTACTACTACAGCCACCAAAGCTTCTATCTGTGGTAATGCTTTTGCAACCGCTATCGGAACTGTTTTATCTTCATTATTAATGTTTACTAACAAATCCGCTACTGACATTTGTTCTAAATGTTCGTATTTGGAGGATTGTTCGGTGGTTTTAGTGAAGTTCATTATTTATAGTTATGCCACTAAGGCGCTAAGGCGCTAAGTTTTTGATAAGTTACAAATTTAACAAATATAATTTGATGATGAAGTATTTAAGTTTAATAAAACTTCGTGACTTGGTGACTTCGTGGCTACACAAAACTCGCCAACACAATCCCTAGTATAATAACAGAGATCTTAGCGATATTAAATTTATGTCCTTCGCTACTTTCAAAGATAATGGTAGAGGATATATGAAACAGTATCCCAATTACTATAGCAGTTATTTCAGTATAATAGTCGTTTAAAATTGGAAAAGTATCAGAAACTAAGGTTCCTAGAGGAGTCATGATGGCAAACATAAACATGAATAAAAACAAAGCAGTTTTATTCAATTCAGCATGAATGAAAAAGGTAGTTAGAATAATCGCAATAGGCAAGTGGTGAATCGCAATTCCCAAAGCCAAATCGTGATGATGTCCTACCGGAAAACCTTCTAACAAAGCGTGAATACACAAACTGATAAAAAGTAACCAAGGCATTTGTGTCATTTTATCATGCCCATGAACATGCCCGTGTTCCGCACCTTTAGAGAAAAACTCTAAGATGATTTGAAACAAAATCCCCACCATAATAAAGAGACCTACTTTCGGATTCCCGCTATTATAAACATCAGGAAGTAAATGCATCACAGTGAGTGAAAGCAAAAACGAACCGCTGAAAGCCAATAGTAATTTTAAATTCTTCTTGTCTTTAGGTTGTAACCAAAGTGCAATAGAAAATCCAATTAAAACGGAAAGTAGCGGTAATAAATAATTCATTTCGTAAAATCTATATTCTCTTCTCTTTTTTACTTAAAAATCATAATCAATCGTTCACTGGTATTCTTATGGTATTTTTTTAATTTATAATCACCAAAAGTATCTAACAGATAAATTCCAGCTTCATCCATCATCTTAGTAAAATCATCTAAAGTCAAAGCTCTTACTTTCTCTTCATAATGAAAGGATTGTCCTTTATCTTCAAAGGCAATTTCCTTGATGATAAAACCATCTTTCAAATAGCGCTTCAAATGAAAATCAATTGCATCAACCGTTTTAGTTTCTTCGGCTATTAGATTATCTAGAACAAATGGAACATTCATAAAGTCAATCACAGCAAAGCCATAATCAGAAAGACTTTCTTTGATGGCGATTAAGGTTTTTAGATTGTCTTCATCATTTTCAAAGTAACCAAAACTCGTAAACAAGTTAAAAATAGCATCAAACTTATCATCAAACGGTTCCCGCATATCGTGAATTTGAAAATGCAAGGTATCATTAGCATTTTTACTGGCAGTCGCAATACTATTTTCAGATAAATCAACACCTAAGACAGTAAAGCCTAATTGATTCAAATAAATCGAATGACGTCCTTTGCCACAAGCTAAATCCAATACTTTGGCATGTTCGGGTAAGTTGAGATAGTGCGTCAGATTATCCATGAAAATCTGTGCTTCACGATAATTTCTGTCTTTATATAAAATATGGTAGTAAGGCGTATCAAACCATGATGCGAACCAATTTTCTGAATTGGGATTTATAATTTGGGATTTAGGATTTTCCAATTTTGACATTTATCTTTTCAAATGAATTCTTAACGTGCAAATTTAGTGTATTTTTGCCGAAGAAAATATAAACAGAGGGTTTGACTTTTGTGCCTTTATAATTTAAACACAAAAGACACAAAAGAAAAGCAAAAGAAGTGAAATAAACTTTTGTGACTTTTGTGGTAAAAAAATAAGAATGGAAAATTTTAAAATGATTGCCAAAACCTTTTTTGGTTTTGAAGAAATACTAGCTAAAGAGTTACAACAATTAGGAGCTCAAGACGTTGAAATAGGTACTAGAATGGTAAGCTTTAAAGGCGATAAAGGTTTTATGTACAAAGCCAATTTGTCGTTGCGTTCTGCCTTAAAAATCTTAAAACCTATTTATTATTTCAGAGCCAAAACCGATGCCTTACTATACAAGGGGATTCAAGGAATTGATTGGAGCAAGTATTTGAATGAAAATCAAACCTTTGTGATTGATACCACAATACATTCTGATAATTTTAAACATTCGCAGTTTGTGTCTCAAAAAGCCAAAGATGCTATTGTAGACCAATTTCGTGAAAGAAAAGGAGTTCGCCCTAGTGTGGATAAAGACTTCCCCGATTTAAGAATCAACATTCACATTGATAAAGACCAAGTCTCAGTGGCTTTAGATACTTCGGGGGCTTCGTTGCACCATAGAGGCTATAGAACGGCGACTAATATTGCACCAATCAACGAAGTTCTAGCAGCAGGAATGCTACTACTGGCAGGTTGGGAAGGCAAATCAGATTTTCTAGACCCAATGTGTGGTTCGGGAACTATTTTGATAGAAGC
>Ga0214246_1000398_pt1 | contig 11875 bp, 19 predicted proteins | sample TroBogypolimnion_41_FD_153084 | JGI IMG/M metagenome (GOLD analysis project Ga0214246, IMG submission 153084) | Freshwater microbial communities from Trout Bog Lake, WI - 29MAY2009 hypolimnion | ecosystem: Environmental > Aquatic > Freshwater > Lake > Hypolimnion/Profundal zone | place: Trout...
CTGTTCCAGTGAATGGGGAAACGTATGTAGGTGTTGTCATATTTATGGCTCTTGAACAGAAGTATTTCGATCGATTTTACGGGCATTGTCTTCACCCTTAATTGCAGTCATAGCATCATCAAAATAACCTTTCCAAACACCTATCTTATCTAATGCTTTTAAATATACCATTGAGTGATATAAAGCCCCATACAGCATTAATTGAGGAGTTGTGGCAGTGAATAGATTAGTTTGGTTGCTTGCATCCAATGGTTGGATTAAGCTATAATAGATTATTTCAACGGGATAGACTGCATCCGGTTTTGGAGCAAAATTCCAGTGACTGTAGTCATAATCAGCATAATAGATAGGTTCTCCAGAAGTAGATTCAGATTGAAGCTGCGCCACATAGTCTTGACCCCTTAACAGTATTGGAGCTCCATTGATTTTCATAGAGATGGTTTTACGCCAGCGAACTGGTTTATCTAGTACTGTTTGGTTCACTGCTAGGGTAGTCTCTACCACATTTAATTGAAGCAGTGTCTTTAACTCAGCAGCAATACTTGCCTCTGTTAAAGCAATTATTGTAGGAATTGTAGCTACAAACTGATCATCGTTTCTTTCAGTATAGTTAATGATATCTGCTACAAGGCTATCGTAATTCATTATGGAGCTCATTTAACTATCTCGTGTAGTAACTGAAATTTGGTTGCAGATATATTGGAGATTTGTCTCTATCTTCTTCTTCAAATTGTGTTCTTAGATCTAAAGCTAATTTTTCTAAGTATGCTATTCTATTCATATCAATATTAGGTAATTGCATAGCTAATTTATGAGATAGCGCCGCTTGAATGTATGGGAGCACACGATCTGGTAGATATAGTTGATTTGATAAATCACCAACATCTTGTGGTTGCATTTCAATTATCAATTGAAAAACTTGATAGTTATTGCTTGGTACTGGCCATAGATACATTTGAGGATCTACTTGCCTGTTAAACCAATACTGTAGCGTTCTTTGACTTGGAAATTGTTTATTAGGTAAATTGAAATAGTCTGTACGATTCAATCTAGCCATTGGAATTGTTTGTTGACTTTGTGCAAATTGTATCGCTCGTAAGGAAAATGTAGTGCTAGTATTCCTATTAATCAACCGATAAAAATAAAATTGTTGTGTATTATTTACAGAGATGTAAGACCATTCTTGATCGTTTAATGTGACATCAGGGCAAGACTGCCATGTTTCCCACGTAACCCCATCATTACTTACTTGAAGATCTAATGAGTATGTAGCTGTAGTATCTGGACAGTACGCATTAAATCCTACATAAAATATTCGGGTTTGATTAGCATAAGAAGCTCCGAAATAGTTTTCTGTAAGCGTAGTCGTAGCAAATTCATTTAAGTTAGCGTTACCACTTTGGTCAAACAAAGCTGGAGCACCGAGGTTATCAATTGGATATGATTCAGCAATCGATGGATTAGTAATATAAACCCAGTTAGCTTCTAATACATCAACTGTATTAACCGGCATTGAAAGTATTTGCTGATTAGTTTGTGCACCAAGCACAACCCATTGCTGTAACCAAATATTAATACCACGATTGACAGAATTCTGGAGTACATAAAATAAGGCTTGCTTACCCGCATTAACGTATTCAGGCGTCATTTCTTCGGTCTGTTTACCAGCGTCGCGGTATGCATAAGATATCAATTGATCAATCGATATCTTAGTCTTATCATATGTTCCAGAATATGCCAAAATTTATTTACCTTTTACTTTTTTAGGAAGGTTCTTAGGTGCTGGAGCTTTAATAAACTCCTTGCCTACCTTCTTAGGAATGCCAATGGTACTCTCACCCTCAGCAGCCGCGTACATAGCTTTTTGTTGTGCTTTTGATTTAACCGGCATTTTATTGACCTAAACCTGGATTTCCACCAGCCATTGGAGCACCCATACCACCAGCTTGACCTTGACGAGCAGCCATCAATGCTTGGATCATTTGTGGAGTGATTTGTTGGCCACCTTGAGGCATTCCTTGAGGAGGCATACCACCACCTTGAGGCATTCCTTGAGGAGGCATACCACCACCTTGAGGCATTCCTTTAGCTAATGCAGCCATTCTGGCTGTATCTTGAGCCATTTTAGCACGTCGCATTTGTTCCAAAATAGCTGGGGGAATATTAGGCGTACCTGTCATACCACCATCAGCAAATTTCTTAATCTTACCGCCAGCTTTTTTAGCAGGAACTTTACCGCCAGCTTTTTGCATATCATCAATAGCATTTTCGCCAGAACGATTAGGCTTAACAGCAGCTTTATTTGGGATATCTGCTTTTTTATCGCCTGTAGGCTTTACTTTTACAACAGCATCTTTGTTACCCGCGGGTTTTGTTTCTTTTGCAGGAGTTTCTTTTTCTTTAACTGCAGCTTTTGATGGTACATCTAACTTACCACCAGCTTTGAATTTTTTAACAGAGCCTTCAGCTTTAGCTGTACGACCGCCTTTTTTAAGTTTTAACTCAGGCTTTTCACCTTTTTCTTCTTTGTCAATCATTTTCTTGATTAATACTTTATCTTGAGCTTCATCATCATGAACCTTACCACCTTCTTTTTTCTTCATGATTTTACCACCACAAGCTTTTTTCGACATACTGCCACCATAAGCTTTTTCAGCAGCTTCTGAAACGCAGCCACCAGCTTTCATTTTAACCATTCTTTTAAAATCTTCCATTGTATTGCTCCTCGAGGTTTTTGAATTGAAGGTGATCTGCCTTCTAGTTATACTAATACACAAATACTATGAAGTTCGCCCACCAGCTGTAATATAGAAAGCTTTTAGATCAGCCATTTTATTGGTATGTTGTCCATAATTTGATCCGGGAAGTGATGCCCAAATATTAGATATTCGTACTATAGCTGTTTCAAAATTACCCTTATTAATATCATCTAAAGCTCCACGTTCATGGCACTGCATCAAAGCTATTCGATCTTGGCAGTCGGGTGAAAAGTCAGGTAGGTTTAAAGACTGCTTATAGTCATCAAAGTACCTAGCTAATATTTGGTATCGTCCTGCTGCTGTGGATGAAAGCGTGGCACTAAGTCTAATAAGCTGTCTAGGATGATCAGCGTAACTTAAAAATAAATGTGGAGTGTTGGGGGTAGACCCAACGATTACATTATAACCGTTGTCTGATTTGGCAAGAAGAGCTGGGCCTATCTCAGAATGCGATATTGTATCTAGTAAAGCTTTTTCATTTTTGGTCATATATTGCAGCCTGTTCTAAAGCCCAATCTTGTGCGTTAAGTAATTGTTTAGTTGTCTCAGTGCAATCACTCTCTAATTTTTCAAAGGAGGCACGAGATACTGTGTCTGGGGCTTCACTGTCAAGCTGCTTGGTAAGGGTGGGAACGCTGGACACTGTACTGCTATTGCTTTGACTGGTTGAAATGATGCGCAACCAGTCAGATCCAGGAGTAGGGCTAATACTGTTAAATATTTGATTAAATTTAGTGTTTGCATTTTGAGTTTCCTTATTTGAATCTGTGGTTACTTTTGCGGTGATTAATACCGCTTTTTCTGCGGCGATAGAGTCCACTACTTTTTGTTTATCCCAATTAATCTGGATGGTTTCTTTTCCTGATACATACCCAATATGGTGTGAATAAAGAATAGACCCTACTAATACTGCTAGGATAGCTATTTGTTTCCAGTACGCTGCTAAGAAGAGCATTTTGGCATCACCTTTAAATCATTTATACAATCATTATCTGGTATAGGAAACCTTTTATAATTCCCTGTTCGTAAATCAAATACTAAAACATAACTAGAATGCTTTCTAGTTGCACTTTTAAAATTAACAGATACCCCAACTACTAATTTATTATCATACAGATCTAACCCACGTAAAAACGTCGTTTTTGGATCCACTAATTTATATCTGGTAATACCTAGGGCACCAAGATCAATTTTTAAGAGCTCTCCGGTCGATGTAGAGAGCGTATATAATTGATTATTAAGAATCCTAACGCCATGACAGCACTTTCCACCACTAGCTATCATTTTTAACTCTAAAGTGTTCTTATCTAAGTATCCAAAATCTGAATCTACTTTTTTGTTATTATGCCTACAAAAATAAAGTTTATCTTCTGTATTAAATAAGGAATTGACATGCCTGGAGTCCATTACATCAACATGGTCCGGAGCCGCAGGAGTTACAACCTTATTTAAAAAGTTGACATTGATCTGTTGATTTTCCCCATTTGAATAAACCCCAATACAGTCAACTGCAGTGTTGCATGTATACCAAGTATTACCATCTTTAATAATTTGATGGGTATTTATATAAAGTGGAATATCTATCGTGTGATCAAAAAAGCAAGTCTTTCTATTGAAAGCTGCTAATCTGTCATTTGAAGCCACATAGATAAATTCATTATCAAACTCAATACCAAAGGGGCGGTATATATTTCGCCCCTTACCCTCTAAGTTTTTAGATAGTAATTGAGATGATTTATTTTGTTTATGAATGACAGCCCCAGTGTCAAAATTAAGAGCTATGAAATCATAATCATCTGTGGTTAATATAATCATTCAACCTCCAAGATAAAGTTAATAACTACTCTTCTTTTATGGTCAATTGGAACTGTGGACCTATGGTATGTTTTTGAATCAAACCAATAACAGTTCCCTTTCACTGGAGGGGATCTATCTACTACAGTTACTTTATCATCATCTAAAATTATAGTATCGCCGTCTGAATCCATTACATAGTATACAAATGTAATGAAGTTTCCCGGAGTTTTTGGATCTACATCGGGATGGATTAAATTATCTAAAGACCCCGAAGTGTGTGATATATTAGGAATTAAATTTCCTTTGATACGCACAATCCGCTTAATTTTAATTCCTGTTTTTTCTGCGAATATACCAACCATAAGATTGGTTATATTATAATATTTAGACCAGACTTTTTTATATAAAAAGAAAACATGTGTTAATTGAAAAATATGATCGTCTGGGGTTTCCGGAACAATCTGTTCAGCATTCCAATACCAAGGAAAACCGGTTCCTGTCATCACAGTATAAATTTCATCTTCAAGTTCTTTGGGTAATATATTTTGTATAATCATTCAATCATTATACACTAGTGTCTTTATATTTCATAGAAATAAATTTAGAAGCCACTGCAGCACTTCCAACAATACCTAAGTATGCCATCCAAATATCTGCAGATGGATTTGGAATCATAATAAACTTAATGGTGCCAGCCAAATAAGCTATGTTGCACCACAGCTTAGAATGACTTACTTTCCCATCGGCTGTAGAGATAACATCCGAAAAAATAGACATTATTTTTTACCAGAAATTAAAAAGTAGATAAAGGTTCCTGCACCTACAATTGCCATAAACCATCGAGCTGCAGCTCCAATCCACGCAAGGGCTTTTAGTGCTCCCTTAGCATCTTTCCAAGCAGCTAATAATTCTGAAGTATCCTGTTTGATGCCTACAAGATCTTCTTTTAGGCTATCAACCTCTTCTTTAAGTTGCTCTAATGAGGCCATTATCTAGTCTCATTTGCCAGACGTTCAGCGGCTTGAGCAATTGCTAAGGCGATGATTGGGTTTGGGTGAGGTACCTCAATGGCTTTAACAATGATGGGTGTTTCCACTTTAGCTACAATCGTTTCTATTTCAGCTTCTAATTCTTTAAAAAATGCCATTATACTTTACTCCAATTTTCAGTAGGTACGGTCGGCCATGTTAAGTTTCCTTCTATAGGATAGACCGCCATATTACGTACTGCATTACGATAAGCAATAAAGTCAGCTTGATTAGTTAAATAAGGGTTCGCCATTTGTGGGTTGCCTACATCGGCAATCGTAGTCCAATCGGTAGCAGAGAGTAAGCCTGATGCTGTTGCTTTATTTTGGTCTGCTGTGGGTGGTACTTCTATACTAGGCATTGCATCAGGTAATTCAGTTTGTTCACCTGTATTGACATCAATTGAAATAATCATTTGTTACTCCCATAATATGTTAATAGAGCCAGCATCAAAGGTATCTGTGCCGTTTACTGTAGTGATGCGGACTCGGTCAATAATAGAAGCTGTTACTTTAGTTCCAGCAAGTACAACCATTGCTGGAGTAGCAGCTCTGTAAAAGTTGCCGAATATATTATAGGTTGTTCCAGATACTAAATTAATAATAGCTGTTCCATACTGACTTCCAGCGGCAGGTGGTATTCCTGCTATGTCAATACCAAATCCTGTAGTGTAATTTGATACACCACTTGTTGATGCAAAACCACCACTTCCTGTTAAATATCCAGTAACCTCTGGAGTAGTTAATCCTATTTGAATTAAAATATTTGATGCGCCACTTAAACTTACGCCAGCAAACATCACAGTAACCCTCTTAGCCCAACTAGGAATACCTGTAAAGTCTATTGATGTACCTGATGTACTTGCTACTGCTGTACCTGATGTTACAGAACTACCCCATGTGGGCGCACCAGCTACTCCTGATATTAGCTTTTGTCCAGCAGTACCAGCAGAATTGATTGCATAAGCCGTACCAGTTCCATAAACCACACCGCCAGCCGTAGGAGTTGCAGTTGAGTTTGTACCCCCATTAGCTATTGGTAAAGTACCTGTAACACCTGTAGTAAGCGGCAATCCTGTTAAGTTAGTTGCAACTCCTGATGTTGGTGTACCTAATAAAGGTGTCACTAATGTAGGTGAGGTGTTTAGTACCACTGAGCCTGAGCCCGTACCTGTAGTGACACCTGTGCCTCCGCCTAGTAGTTGCAGAACCCCGGAGGCGTTGAATTGCGAGCTTCCGATCGCTATATTACTTGCTTGTGTCATTATATTGTTCCTAATATAGTAATTGTTGATGTTTCTTTATCTATTTCCATAGTGCCTTCACAAGCAATATTCCAATCATCCCCAGTTCTTTCATCATTTACTGGCACATTAATCTGAATATGTTTACATAGGAACTCATTACCATTCTCAAAGACTCTCCATACATGGTCTACTGTACCTCTGCCATCTTGTCCACGAGACTTATTGAATCTGATTAAATACTTGTTCATATCACCTCCGCTGGAGCTTGACATGAGTGTGCTTGGCTAGGGATAACATTGATATTCATGTGTACAAACTGAAGAGCTTTATTAGCGCCATTCTTGGTAAAGGAATGAGGAAGGTAAGCATTAGAAATCATTAGCATCCCAGCTTTAGGTGTAAAGTTCACCATACGACTAGCCTGTGTTGCTTGTGTACTATCCTCTTCCTCTAAGGCAATAATAACCTTACTGGCTCTTGGGTCGTGAAATATTGCTTTAGAGCTTTCTTCAGGGACATCAAGAAAATAAAAAGCAGTTAGTTGTATACCACCACCATGTATGTGTTCTGCCATTGCAGAGCCTGTATCATGGTCTTGTGTCCACATAGAACTAAATACAGTTCTATATTTATCCATTGCATAACCTTGAGACTTCAATACATTCCAAGCAGTATTTAACACGTACATATTAAAATCATGCATTGATGGTTCAGCACTAAAGTCCTCTGTCATTTTACAAGGATATAATACATCTACTACTTGTGTAGATTTTGCTATGTATGAATCTGAAACTGCTTTAACTGTTTCTAAATACTCAAGCTTATCCATTGTATAAACACTAGATGGGAAGTAATCAAATTGATTCCATGAATCTGTTGTCATTAAACTACCACCCCTTTAGATTTTTTAGGTACTGTAGGTAGTGTAGTTAAAGTAATAACTGAACTCATATTGTACCAAGTTAAAAATGTTTGTTGCATCTGTACAAATAAAGCATTAGCAGCGTCTAACCCTGTAGCTTCAGTATATGTACCATCAATAGAATTAAAAACATGATAAGTTTTTGATGTGTTTGGTTGTTCTAAAGTTAAATCACAAGAACTCCATACTTGATAGCCATTAGCATCAATAGAGGATATAGCAACAGAAAACCTATCGGCTTGCTGTGTTAAGTATGCTTGTTGATTTAATATTAATTGGTTTTGTGCATCTGTTAAAATGCCTACGTTCCATGCTGTATTAGGAATCCCTAAAGCGACTCCATCGGTCTGAGTCGTTGTGTCAGGAACATAATAAATAGTTTGGCTATTTGCTAAATCATTTACTTGAAAGATGTCCATTATGCTACTGCCCCCCATACATTACCTGTGGTGATATAAGTCACTGTGTGCCCATTAAGTGATATGGCTTTACCTCCAACTCCACCTGCAGTAGTTAAATAACCAGTAGCACCAAAACCTATACCTCCTGAAGCACCCCATCCCCCTCCACCACCTGCACCACAGTAAGTTGCATTACCACCTACAGCATTTGAAGAACCCCCAGCAGCAGAACTATTACAGGTACCACCAGCCCCTCCTGTCCCTGGGAAAATTTTACCTCCACCTCCACCACCATGCCCAACGGAACAGTTACAATACTTGGCACCACCACCCCCGCCAGACCCGCCTCCCATGCCTACGCCCGCGACAGTACAGCCAAGACCATTAGTTCCTGATGCTCCTATTGCCCCGCCATTTCCGCCAGCATAATGCGCACTTCCACCAGCTCCACCACCTGCTCCGCCACCACCACCAGCTGCACCACAATCACTGGTAACAGCCCTACCATTACTTCCACCACCACCACCCCCGCCACCTATATATGCATTATTGGTGAGAGATATATTGTACCCTATACTTAATGCAACACCTGCTGAACCACCCACCCCACTTGGTGCATTACCACCCAGTCCCCCCTGTCCCATAATATATCCATTATTGACAAGTTTAACGGTATCACCAGTTGTGCCGCCTGTTAGTGTTAGTCCTGCGGTAGCTACGGCATTAGACCAAAGATAAACACCAGTATTTACGGTAATAGTTACATCAGATTTACCTGCAGAATATCCACTAATTGCGCTAAGTGCTAAAGAGGCATTACCTGTATTAGTTGTAAATGTATAGCTAATAGCAACTCTATTAGATTTTCCCCAAAAGTTTGTAGGCATAGCAATAGCCCCACTCGGTACACCAGCTAATGTTCTTACGGCAGCATCATTAAGACTAATTGTGGTAGTTCCATTACCACCATTTTCAATTTCAATAGACTGCCCTGCGGTAGTACCACCTAAACTTATTGGTCCTGAAGAATTCAATGTCATTTATATTTCCTATATCACTTGAGGATAGTATTTAGTATCTATTTCAATAATACACTTTGTAGGGTCCGCATTACTAGCAGTTGCATCTAGTTTAGCTTTCATATCAGGGTCATTACGTCTATCAATAATAATTGCTATTAATAGGTCAGATAAAAACTGTTCAAAGTCAGGAGTACCTTTTAATTGATAAGCACTTAAACTTTCAGGTATAGTAAATAATTCTGATTCAAATATAAACCTATTACCATTAGGTCCTTGTTCTAAAACAGATCCTCCAAATTCTAACACTAAATCAGTATAATGTCCAGATAACACTTTGCATCTAGTCTTAAATAAATTAAGGTCAGAATACTCATATATAAAGTCTATGTTGTTTATCATTATTAGACCCCTTGAGTAGCCTCAAGTCTATCTACTTTTGCTGACAATTCTTTAATAGCTTCAATTAACAATGGTACTAAGCGCTCATATCTAACAGTTAAATACTTATCATCAATCGGTGCTGGAGCTACTACTTCAGGCATTATTGCTTGAACTTGCTGGGCTGATACTCCGACTTCTTTGACTACTGCATATCCGTAAGATTGAGCAAGTTCGTTAGCTTCATAATAGAAGCCATTTAGCGTATTAACTTTAATCAACGCATTAGGGATATTGCCTAGATTAGTTTTAAATCTATCATCAGAATAATAAGCTGTAATATTATTTGTTGCTCTAATTTCACCAGCGGTACCTGATCCCGCGGTACCTACTCCTAGGGAATTTACTTGAAAGTTAGTTGCTGTACCAATGGTAGCAATGACCTGAGCCGATGATGCTGCTGTGAATGCTGATGTGCCATTGCCAAAGGCAATACCTGATAGTGTTGCTACACCAGTACCACCGTTAGTTGGGGTTAGTGCACCTGAGATGTTAGTGTTTGCCGTACCGATTGCTAAGGCACCAAAGGCCGGAGCCGCAGCGCCTGCTGAGATCAGTGCTTGACCTGATGTGCCTGCCGCTGTAACTGCATAGGCTGTACCAGTACCGTAAGCAGCTCCGCCTGCTGTTGCCGTAGCTGTTGAGTTCGTACCGCCGTTGGCAATCGCCAAGGTGCCTGCTAGGGTGATTGCTCCAGAGGTTGCTGAAGCTGGCGTTAATCCTGTAGAGCCACCACTGAATGTACTAACTGTTGCCGCGATAGCAATAACACTATACACAACACACTCAATAAGATCTCCAGTAATTGCGCCTGTTGCTAAAGTGACTGAAGTACCATTGGTAGCGGTATAGTCAGCATTAGCTAACTTAATACCATTGCGGTATACATCAATTGCACCAGCTACGTAGGAAATTGTAAATACTGTCTGACCTGATGTGGCAGTGAAGTCTGTTCTTGTTATGGTTGAAGCCCCGCCCCCACCAATCGCACCCCAAACAGTCCCATTGTACCCCTCAAATGATCCGGTTGTTGTATTGAAGCGCAACATACCCTGAACACCAGTTGGCTCTTGAGCTGTGGTACCTGCAGGTACTGTGATTGCTCCAGTACCTAAGAAAATACCCGAAGTGGCACTCTTGGTTGCAATGACCTGAACGACGCCAGAGTTGTCCTTATAGAACAACTTACCGTCAATGATATTAATCGCTAGTTCACCGTTGACCAAGTTCCCTGCTGTAGGGGCATTGGTTGTTGTTGCACTGTAATACAGCGATAGTGGGGTAAACCCGGTTGCTGCCATAATATTTCCTTAATTAAAAAGTTCCGCCAGCTAATCCGCCGACAACACCAGACCCAATTGATACGACCCCTGTTGCTGAAATCAACATTGAGTCTGTTGCACTACTATTTGTTACAAAATGAATTGCGTTTGCTGTTGCTGTACCTATTGCCAAGTCTGCTGTCTGTGAGTACAAATAGACGTAACCAGCCCCACCCAATGACCCTGTTCCTGAGAACGCGGAACTATTCATCCCGAAGTCACCATAATAGGCGAGGCTTGTCCCGCTGTTATTACTGACAATAAAGTCAGTCGATGCCGTGGCACCAGTGCTAGTATTCTGTAATATTATCTGAGCGTAACTATTTACACTCGTATTAAACGAGGCGAATAGGTTAGTGTCAGAGTATGACATTGTACCAAAGCTATACGCCCCTGAAGTAGCCGCTGAAGTAATTGCACCCGTGGCGGCGTAGCTTGTTGCTGACGCCACACCTAACACAGGCGTCACTAAGGTTGGGCTTGTACTTAATACTGTATTACCTGTCCCTGTACTTGTTGTTACTCCGGTACCACCATTGGCTACTGCCAATGTGCCTGCCAAAGTTACTGCTCCAGATGTTGCTGTTGCCGGAGTTAATCCTGTAGTACCACCACTAAATGTTGTTACACCACTAGCAGACCCATTGATCGTTTGGTTTGGAAACGTACCCGTGATGGTAATGTTTGTTCCCGCCACTAATGATGGTGTTGCTGTTCCTGTACCACCGTTGGCTAATGCCACTATGCCTGTTACATTAGACGCAGTACCTGTGGTATTCTGGTTAAATGTAGGCCATGTAAATGTACCTGTACTAAAGTTCCCACTGGTAGGTGTACCTAGTAGTGGTGTCACTAAGGTTGGGCTTGTGCTTAATACTACACTACCACTACCTGTACTTGTTGTTACTCCAGTGCCTCCATTGGCTACATTCAATGTACC
>Ga0214246_1000407_pt1 | contig 11747 bp, 12 predicted proteins | sample TroBogypolimnion_41_FD_153084 | JGI IMG/M metagenome (GOLD analysis project Ga0214246, IMG submission 153084) | Freshwater microbial communities from Trout Bog Lake, WI - 29MAY2009 hypolimnion | ecosystem: Environmental > Aquatic > Freshwater > Lake > Hypolimnion/Profundal zone | place: Trout...
GACATCACACTTACTAGCCCACTCTCAACTTCTTTCGCAGCCTTCGATCTCGAAGCACCTGCAAAGCTCTTGACACCACGCCCAACACCACTTCGTAACCGAATCCCACGCAAGAAGGGTGTCGGTACTTCACACCGCATCAAGCGCATCACTGGTTACACAGGCACAGGCACAGGTGGACAAGGACAAATTTGGCCTGGCGTTACTGAATCAACAACAACTGCATTCGGTTCAATCAACTTCGAGCGCGGTTCTAAGATCAGCTACACCTCAGATGACATCATCTTGCCTTACAACTCTTACAGCCTCTCAGATAGCGTTTCTTTCGATGCTAACTTCTCAGGCTTGGGATACCAAGACCTCCGTCAGCTCTCAAGCACATCTACTCTCTACGCAACAATGTTGATGGAAGAGCGCATGATGCTTATGGCTCGCGGTACTGCTTCAGGTTACGCAGGCGCACTCTCAGCACCTTCAACACCTACACTCACCGCTGTTTCAGCTTCAGGAACAGTCACAGCCCTCACCAACGCAACCTATTATGTTTATGTCACCTCTGATGCTGGCGTATCTACAACAGGTTTTGGTGAGTCAGTATTGACAACAGTTGCTTCACAGGCAACAACCGCTCAGGCTTTGACAATCACAATTCCTGCTGCTGTTACCGGCGCACTTGGATACAACATCTATGTCGGAACCACAACTGGTGCTGCTAACGCTAAGTATCAAGGCCGCACAACCTCTCTCACCTTTACTTTGGGTGGAACAGGAACACCAGTAACAGGTAACCAAGCTCCTTACACCACAACTGGTGCAGTAGCTACCCGCGCCTCATCTGACACCTCTGCTTACGCAACAGGTTACGATGGAATCTTGACAACTGTTCTCGGTGCAAACACCGGATACAACAACAACATCAACACAACCTTCAGCAATACAAATCCGGGCACAGAGTTCCAGACTGTATTCGCTAACCTTTACAACAATGTGAAGGCTGATCCAGACGAGATTTTGCTTAACGGCTCAGACCGCAAGCAACTTTCTGATGCGATTAAGGGTGGCGCGAACGCTAACTACCGCTTGCAGATTTCACAAGATGAAACCTCAGGAGTTACTTATGGTTCAGTTGTTAATGGAATCGTGAACGAAACAACAGGAAAGTCTTTGGCACTCACAGTTCACCCCTGGTTGCCACAAGGCGTTGCTCCAGTTCTTTCTTACACCTTGCCAATTCCTGACACAGAGGTTAGTGATGTATGGGCTAACTACTTGGTACAGGATTACATGGGTATTCAATGGCCTGTAACCCAGTTCGCCTATGAGTTCTCAACCTACTTCCGCGGAACATTCTTCTGCGCTGCTCCTGCTTGGAATGGCGTAGTTTCAGGAATCGTTTCTGCATAGTAATCAGTAAGTAATGGGGAGAGGGTCTTAATCGGCTCTCTCCCTGTTCTATAAGAAAGGCAAATCGTGTCACGCTTAGTTCCCAGAGATGGCTTCGCTAAAGAAGTCGAAATTAAAAGGCAATCAGGTTCAAGAGTTTTACGCGCTGATAAGTCTGGCTTGTATAGCGCAGAAAATCCTAAAGACATCAAGGCATTAAAAGCGGAAGGCTTTACAGAGGCAAACCTCGCATTACACACGCAAGGCGATAATGACAGAGGGTACACTTGCCTTAACTGCGGAAGAGCCAACTGGTTCAAGTTATGTTCAAAATGCGGACATGAATACCCACAATCCTTTAACACAGACGGAGATTAACAATGGTCGCAGCAGTATCGCCAATCACACAGTTTCAGTCAGGTTCTTATCTAACGATTGCCGAGTATAAAAACGCTCCAACGGCGATTGACTATAACAACCTCGTGGTCGGCGGTACTTCTGCTCAACAGGATGCAGAGTTATCTTCAGTCATCCAACGCGCCTCATCGTGGATTGATATTTATGTAAACCAGCCCCTTATCGCTCAGAACTTCACCGAGCAATCTCGCGCCCGTATCAGCCAAGAGGGATTTCTTATTCTCTCGCCAGATTACAACAACATTGTCTCCCTCAATAGCCTTTCTTATGGCGTGACCCCTACCAACATGACTGCCGTTTCCGATGGTGCACTTCAATCATGCTGGTTTGAGAAGTCCCAAGTTATCTACCCAATGAGTCAGGTCGGGCTTTCCTACTCATCACAAGGCCCACTATCTTTCGGCTTCCCACCATCTACCCGTTCCCGTATTTACGCCTCATATAACTACACCGCTGGCTACTGTAATGGTCTAATCGCTTCAGCTACCGCCGGTGGAACATCTTTCACAATGGTTGATCCAATCGGTCTAACGGCTGGAACCGTAGTCAATATCTATGACGGCGCAAACACCGAGCAAGTTGTCGTTTCACCCACCTACGCCTACGGCTCAAGCACCGTTAATATCACGGGAACCCTGAAATACACCCACGCTTCAGGCGTAGCGGTTGGCAATATGCCACAAGCAGTTAAAGAGGCTGCGATCTTGGCTACGACCGAGTTTCTCAAGGTTCGCGGAGATAACTCGCTTACAATGGCAGTCACAACTCGCGCTTCTAGTGGCCCAAGCGTTCAAGAAATCATTGGCTCAGACATAGCTCTTGCCAAGCAACTTCTTGCGCCGTTCCGAAGGATGCGTTAATGGCAGCAGGTCGCGCCAATCTCAGATCAACCCTCTATTCGTATCTAGTTGGGGCGGCTATCCCTACCCTCAACCAAGTCTTTACATCTTTTCCAAAGCGCATCAATTATCAGGTAAATGCAACGGCAGGGCAGATGAGTCGAGCCGCCGCCGTAATTTTCATCCAGAGCGAGCGCGAAACCCGTCTTGCAATCGGTGGCGCAACTAATGGCTGGAAGCGCGTTGATTACACCGTTGTCCTGCAAATCTTTCATCACTCTTTACAAAATAACGCCGAAGATGCTATGGCGGATTTTGATACACTAGTGGACAACATCAAGGGAACGCTCAGAGCTAGTCACAATTTCGGCGATTCATCGCAGGTTAATGTCTGGCAAGGCGCGGAACCAGCGATTGACTGTCTATACGGGGAGCCAGTTACTTCCGACAACGGAGCGACTGAAACCTTTGCAGAGATTCGATTCGATGTTACCCAAATGATTCAGGCTTAGGAGAGCAATGGCAACCTATCAATACAACGGCGATGAAGTGAAGGAATTTCCTACACTTGGATTGACCGTCAAGCCCGGCGATACTTTTGACTCGGCAGACGAGATCATTTCCGCCGATGTAACTCTCGCTTCTGCACCAAAGAAAACAACAACCCAGTCAGCCGCGCCTGACACAACGCAAGGAGCGTGAGTAAGTGGCACTACAAAATACACATCGTTCGTATGTAGGTATCGCTAAAGAGACAACAAAGGGAACTGCGGTCACAACTCCAACCGCGTATATCCCCGTTCTTGCCAACTCGGTCAAGCCTCAAGATGTTTTCACACCTCTCTACGATGAGGGCTTGCGCGGTTCGCTTGTTAAGAATTACGCCTACCTACAAGGTCGCGTTCACTCAACCTTTGACTTCGGTGGAGCAGTATTCGCTGACACCGTGATCTACCCTCTTGCTGGTGTACTTGGTGAAGATGTCGTTTCAGGCTCAGCACCTTATGTCCACACCCTCGCACTCAAAAACTCAGCAACATCAGGCGCAGATGCTCAACCTTCTGCTTACACCTTGCTTGACTTCTACGGTGCCGGCGTTCGCTCATGGACAGGTCATCAGTTCTCAGATTTCTCTCTGAAGTGGAACGCAGACGGACTTCTTGAGTACGATGCAAAATCAACAGGATGGCAGTCCGCTACCGCATCGACCCCAACTCCATCTTTCTCAACTGTCCTTCCAAGCGTTGTCTGGACTGGAACTGTCAGCGTTGCTGGTACTACGATCTCAACCAACACAGATGGAAACATTGATCTCAAGCGACCAGTAACTCCTGTCTATGGAATCTCAAATGTGCAGACTCCTTATCAGGTATTCCTCGGTGCACTAGAGGTAACGGGCAAAGCCACAATCCTCATGGAGAATGACACTCAGCTCACCAACTACCTCACCAACACCCAACCAGCCCTCGTCTTTAACTGGACAACTGGAACAGGTGCAACTCAAACATCAATCCAAGCAACGATGACAAAGGGCGCGTACACACTCGCCGTTATCGAACGCTCAAAGGACTTCGTCGAAGTCTTGGTCGATTTCAACGCTCAAGGCAACCTGACCGATGCTGGAACTGTCGGATACTCACCTGTCAAGTGGGTTATCAAGAACGCAGTAACCACCTCAGTCGCTTAACCCATAGAACGCAATGGGGGTTGATAAGCCCGCCTTCGCTTGTCCCCCCATTGCCTATCTTTGCTAAGATAATCAGAAGGCACACTTACTAGGAGGCATCATGGCAAAACTTACACTTCCATCAGGCGCAACAGTTACCCTCAAAGACCCTAACTCACTTAAAGTTAAAGATCGCAACCGCATTATGAAGGCTGGCGATGGTGGGTCAGCAGCAGAGCGCGGAATTGCTATCAGTAACGCACTTCTCGCCGCAATCATTGAAGAGTGGTCATACGACCTTCTCGTTCCTTCAGTTAAAGAGGAATCCATCGAGGAACTTTCAATCCCTGACTACTCTCTGCTCGTCAAAGAAACCGAGAGCTACATTAAGGCAATCTTCCCTGAACTCGCAGACACCGACCTTAATCGCCAGAACCCAGATAGCCCTTTAGAAAACTAGAACGGCTTAAAGGATTACTTCAAGGGTTCCAAAGACACGCAGACTTTGATTATCCCGATGAGGAATGGTTCTACTTTAGATTTGCAGATAAGTTTGGTTGGACTCCTGACCAAGTAGATGATCTGCCAGCAGTACGGGCTGAGTGGTTGTTAGCAATAGCCGATACCATTGAGCAAGTGAAAGTCGAACAGATGGAGAAGCGGTGAGCGATAACCTGCCCGAAGTCTCAGCGGCTTTGAGGGCATGGCAAAATCGCATGGATAAAGCAGGCGAGTTGGCTACGAGAGTAGTCTCTATTGCTCTCTGGATAGATGCTTGCAAAATTGCTAGTGAAACTCCAAACCCACCGATTCAGAAGAATAATAAGTTACGCCACAACCCTCACATCGGCCCACGATCAGGAGAAGGCCCGAACATCGCAACGGGTAATCTTTTTCGCAACATCATCGCTCAACCAGTTAGGCATCAAGGATTTGGCACTTATGTCGCAAGCGTTGAATCCGGTGCTGAATACGCCAGAGCAGTAGAACAAGGCTCATCTAATTGGAATGGGGTAAAATACCCATATATGACCCCTGCGCGTGAGAATCTCATCGCAACGGGTAAAGCGCAGATAATCGCAACGGGATTTCTAAGAGCAGCGATGGGGGTTTAGAGTGGCAGGTGATATTCCTCCATTAAATATTGACATCCAAGTTGCTCTTGGAAACCTTACTAGCGCAGTAGATCAAGCCACCGTTGGACTTAATAAAATTGGCGACACAGCTAAAAATCAAGAGTCTAAATTCTTGTCATTAAAGACTGTCATGGCTGGAGTCTTTGGTGGAAACTTAATGATGCAAGGCGCACAAATGCTAGAGGGCGGCCTGCGCGATGCTATTAAGGCAATTCAAGATACACAAGTAGCCACAGAACAACTTTCAACAGCCCTCAACGATGCTAAACAAAACACCGCCGCCAATAGAACAGAAATCCAAGCGACAACGGAAAAAATGTCGGCGTTGGGTTTTTCTACTTCTGCCACAGAGGGCGCATATAAGACTTTAATTTCTGCAACAGGCTCGACAACTGAAGCCACCAAGTTGATGGCGATGGCAGCTGATCTTGCTCGCTACAAACATGAAGATTTAGCTACTGCCGCAATGACCCTTGAAAAAGGGACAATGGGTAACGCTCGCGCTTTCAAAGAATTTGGTATTACTTTAGACACAACTTTGCCCAAGAATCAGGCTATCACTAAGGCAATGGATGAGTTAAACCAAAAGATCGGCGGGCAAGCAATCGGCTACACTCACACATTCGCCGGCGAGATTGAAGTCTTAAAAGCCAAGTTTGACGATGTGGCAGTTAAGGTCGGCGCAGTTGTCATACCGATCTTGACAAAACTGATGGAGTTTATTACGGGCGTTCTCATTCCAGCAATCGTTTGGCTATACAACATCGCCATCGGCGACTGGATTAAACAACTTGTAAATCTCTGGAACACGCACGAAGGTCTAAGAAAAGTCGTCGTTGATGTTATTAAGGCAATCGTTGATGCTCTTGGGTACATCGTAGGGGCTATCGGTAAAGTTGTAGATGCTGCCTCTCACTTGCCTCTTATCGGCAGTCACTTCAAGGGTATCGGCGCAGGTATTGATGAAGCCGCAAAGAAAATCGGTGATTTTGGTAAGGGCTTAGATGCTCTAGCTAATAAGAAAATCGGTGGGGGAGCTAGCCTTGCTGACCAACTCGTTACTGCCGGAACTACTGGCGCGGGTGGGGATACCGGCGTTACAGGCAACCTCGGAGCCGCTGGAAATGTATCTAAAGCCCACGCTGCTGCTGCTAAAGCAACTGCCACCGCACTAGCCAAGCGCAACGCCGAAATCAAGAAATACAACGATGAAGCAGTAAAACTAGAAGATCAGATGAACGCGGTTCTCACAGACCGTCAACAGAAGATGGATGCGGCAACTGCTACTCGTGACGATGCTTTAGCAAAAGCCAACGAAACTTACAACCAATCAGTCGCAGACATTAACCAAAAGTATGACGATGCTATGGCTACAGCGCAAGATAATTACAACACCGCAGTCGAGAACGCTACTGCCACCCATCAGGAAAATTTGCTTGATATTCAGCAACAATACGCAGATAAAGCCGCGCAGATTGAGCAAGCCGCCGCCGATAATCGACAGAGTATTATTCAGCAATCTATTGATGCAATGACTAGCGCGTTTGCCAGCGCAACCAAGATTGACATCGGCAAACTATTCACGGCTGGTGGAGGAACTGCCGGCGGTCTGGTATCTCAGCTCAAAAACCAGATGGCACAGATTACGCAACTGCAGAAAGATGCCGGACTTCTTGCTGCGCAGGGTTACAACCAATCTTTCATCAATGAGGTTATTGCACAAGGGCCAGCCCAGGGAGATGCGCTTGCTCAGTCAGTCCTCAACGCAACTCCTGACACTCAAAACTCTATTAAATCTCTCTACGCTCAAATCCAAGACACATCTCAGAACGGGCTCAATACTCTTGCGGCGCAGATGAACGATGGAGCGAGTTTTGCTACCCAAGCCCTCGCGCAGCAATACGCGCAAGTCGGCATCGATCTACAAAATCAACTTTCCGCTAACTCAATTGCCATGCAGACGGCAATGGATAAAGAAAACGACACCTTTAATAAATCACTTACCACAGCCCAAGACACCTTAGATAAGGCTACAAAAGCCGCCACAGATGCCCGTGACCTTGCTTTACAAAAGGCGCAAGATACCCTTCAGAACTCCATTACGGCGGCTCAGGATGCCTTTAGCAAGTCTGTAACTGCCATCTCAGACTCGACCATGAAACAACTTGATGCGCTACAAGCCAAGGCAGAGCAAGTTCAAGCCTCTTTAGCATCGTTAGGGGTCGCTAGCTCTGCGCTAGGAGTCACTACTGGATACAACTCTTATACCCCAACCCTTTCAACGACTTCTCCTAATGCGCTAGGCGGAACAAAAGATGCTTCTAATTACACCAACTACAATGTATCGGTGACTGGAATAAACCTCACAGACCCTAACGCTACGGCGCAACAAACGGTGAACGCGCTCAAATTCGGCACCCCGATAGCCACAAATGTTTCTGCACCTAGCTTGTTATCTGGAACTTCCATGAGAAGGGGTGACTAATGGCAACCGTATCTTCACTCAACTTTTACTCTTTTGCTTTTAATGGATTTGTATTTGGTGGGGCAGGCTCGCCTTATCAAATTACCTCGGTTGATGGATTAGAAGGTCTGCCAACTTTGCGCGTTCAAGATGCAGATCGCGGATATCAAGACGGAATGTTCTCAGGTCGAGATTTCCTTAGCGGTAGAACGATCACAATGACCATGCTCATCTTGTCGGGTAACGGCAACTCAGCATTTCAAAACCTAAACCTCTTGCAAGCCACTCTCCAGCCTCAGCAAACAGGCACAACCCCACTTCAGTTTCAGATCTCCCCTGCCAATGGACTTCAATTCATCAACGCTCGCGTGAGGGCATCAAAACTCACAGTCGATCCCGAATACACCTACGGCTTCATTAAAGCCCAATACGACTTCTTTTGCCCTGACCCTCGCTATTACGACAACGGTGTTCAAACGGCGATTATGACCTACACAACCCCACTAGGTCGCACCTACCCACGCGTTTATCCTTTGACCTTCGGCGGAGGTTCCAACACCCAATTCGCCACAGTCACCAATAGCGGAACGACTAATACCTACCCGCTCATTTCAATTTACGGCCCCGTAACAAATCCCGTCATCGGAAGCATTACGGCTAACGCCTCTCTGAACTTTAACTACACAATGGCGGCTTCAAATGTCATTTCTATTGATCTGCTCAACCGCACAATCCTTCTCAACGGAAACCCTGCTCGTAACTTATTGCTAGGATCATCCACATGGTTTAACGCGGCAGTCGGCACCAATCAGTTTTACTTTACGGGTTCAGGAACAATCGCAGGAACAACAACCGCTTCGGTACAATGGAACAACGCTTATGTATAACAGGGAGAACTGATGGCATTACGCACACCGCCTAGCTGGTTACAAAACGGCTCACATCCAGCGGAAAATGATCGCTTAACCACTCAAGCTCTCTACGCGACAACGGGCACTATCGGCTCAACTTCTCTTGCCGTAACCCAAAACGGAACGCCAAATATGTCGGTGAACATCGCCGTAGGTTGGGCTGCAATCGTAGGAACTAGCACGACAACTCAGGGAACTTATGTTTCCTACAACGATGCCGTAGTGAACGCGGCAATCGCTACCGCGCCGGCAACGAACTCTCGCATTGATCTCGTCTGCTTAACCGTCAATGATGCTTATTACTCAGGCTCGACAAATAACATCGTGGTGAATGTGGTCACAGGAACAGCCGCCGCCTCACCAGTCGCACCTGCTACGCCAGCCAACTCCATCGCACTTGCTCAGGTTCTAGTCGGAACTTCCGTCACTTCTATCCTCAATGCCAACATCACCGATGTCCGCGTTCAGACCACAACAAACCTTCCAGTCGTAAGCCTTACGGGTACACAAACCCTCACCAATAAAACTCTCACCGCGCCAACAATTACAGATGGATACCTTTCATCTCCACGCGAGCTTATGACGATTTCTGCTTCAGCGGCTACGGGAACAATCCCCTTTTATGCTTACACGCAAGGAATCCTTTATTACACAACAAACGCTTCTGCGAACTTCACTCTCAACTTTACGGGTACGGCTGGAACAACTCTTAATACAATCATGAATGTCGGCGATGCTTACAGCGTTGTCTTTATGAATACCAATGGCGCAACGCCTTATTACGCTTCGGCGTTTCAAGTTGACGGGTCGGCAGTCACCCCGAAATGGGTGGGCGGAACCGCCCCATCGTCAGGTAACGCTTCCGCAATAGATGTATATTCGTTCACAATCATTAAAACTGCTGCGGCAACCTTCACGGTTCTTGCTGGCGGCCCAACTAAGTTCGCATAGGAGATAACAATGCCTTTACTTACAGGATTTGTATTCGGGGGGGTTGGCGGCGTAGGTCGTGCTGCTGTATCCGGCACGACTGGCTCTCCAACTATTGATTCATCCACTCGTTCGCCAAAAACTATTTACAAATTTACTGGTAGCGGAACGATCACAGTCGCAACGGCTGGCTATGTTGAAGTTTTGTGTGTTGGTGGTGGCGGAGCGGGAGGTGCCAGCGGTGGTGGCGGCGGTGGTGCGGGAGGAATGAACTATTACGCATCGGTCTTTCTTCCTGTTGGAACGCAAACTGTAGTCGTTGGTGGTGGCGGAGCATCGGCAAATACTGCACCCGGTGGCGGTGGCAACTCATCGGGTTTGGCGTACATCACCGGTATCGGCGGTGGCGGGGGCGCCTCAAGAAGTCTTGCTAATAACCCTGGTGGAAATGGGGGTTCAGGTGGCGGTGCAGCGCAGACTTATCCAATCGGGATTGCCCAATTAGGGCAAGGAAACAACGGTGGTACTGGCACCGATGCGTACAACTCCGGTGGCGGGGGCGGTGCAGGTGCGGCAGGTGGAATAGGTGTTGCTTCAACAAAGAGTGGTGATGGTGGCGCAGGTCTATCTAATTCAATTACTGGAAGTTCAGTTACTTACGCAGGTGGCGGAGGTGGCTCTGGTGGCTATACCCCTGGCGGTGGCGGTTCAGGTGGCGGCGGTGCTGGTGCTAGTGGAGTCGCTACGGCAGGAACTGCGAATACTGGCGGCGGAGGCGGTGCTGGTCAAACGACAGGCGCTGGCTCTGGCGGTTCAGGCATTGTCATAGTGGTAGTCGGATAAAAGGAGAATAAAATGGCACATTTCGCACAACTCAACGGGGACATAGTTTCCCAAGTGATCGTGGTCAATAACGAAGTCATTGGTAACGCCGCAGGACTCGAAGGCGAAACGCAAGGAATCGCTTTTTGCCAGTCGCTATTCGGCGAAGATACTTTATGGGCGCAAACCTCTTACAGTGGTTCGTTCCGTGGAAAATTTGCTGGCATTGGCGACACTTTTGATGGGACTAATTTCATATCGCCCGAGGTATTAACTCCACCTGTAAAGTAAACGCATGGCTAACTACCGCTACCTCTTTGCCGACCTTTTAACAAACACCATCCTTGCTGAGTTACCGCTAACGGCTGTCAATTTTACGCAACAGTTAAACACGGCAGGAACCTTTACGGGAGAGCTACTTATCTCAGGTGTCAATACAACAAACCTCAATGTGGCTAATGCGACTATCCCTGCTCGCACCGCCGTTTATGTAGACCGCGATGGAGTTCTAGTATGGGGCGGGGTTCTTTGGGCGCGAGAATACAACTCAAAATCACAGAGAATTAAATTAACTGCCAGAGAGTTCGAGTCTTATTTCGAGCGAAGAAGAATCACGACTGACACAGTTTTCACTAGCACCGACCAACTCACGGCTGTTCAAACTCTTATTACTAATGCTCAAGCCGCTACAAACGGCAACATCGGAGTGCAACTAGGTGGAGAAACTTCAGGCGTCCTTATCAACCGCACCGTCTATGGCTACGAATACAAAACAGTTTTCTCTCTCATTCAAGACTTGTCCCGGTCCGCAACTGGGTTCGATTTCAACATTTACATTTATTACGATTCCAACGGCAACCCCGCAAAGCTTCTACGCTTAGGTTATCCGCGTTATGGGCGCAAGTATTCAGCGACTTCCCTCACGGTTCCAGTCTTTGAATTGCCTGGAAACATCATTGAATACACATGGCCTGAAGACGGAAGCACCGCCGCCAATACTCTCTATGCGCTAGGGGCTGGCTCTAATCCGGGCAGACTGACAGCTACGGCAATCGATGGTTCTAAGATCGCGGCTGGCTGGCCTTTGCTAGAGGATCAATCTAATTACTCAGATGTGTCCGATGCGACCCTGCTCTCCAACCTTGCTACGGGTCAGGTTTCAGTCGTTTCCTACCCACC
>Ga0214246_1000411_pt1 | contig 11673 bp, 33 predicted proteins | sample TroBogypolimnion_41_FD_153084 | JGI IMG/M metagenome (GOLD analysis project Ga0214246, IMG submission 153084) | Freshwater microbial communities from Trout Bog Lake, WI - 29MAY2009 hypolimnion | ecosystem: Environmental > Aquatic > Freshwater > Lake > Hypolimnion/Profundal zone | place: Trout...
CTAGCGAGCTTTTTAGGGTCTTTCTTTTTACCCTTGACACCTTCTGATGCCATCTTTGCTGCTGTGTTTTGAGGGATACCTACACGCTTGGCAACTTCAGCGGAGTGCGCTGCGGACTCAAAAAGTTTATGTTGCTGTAATGTGTAGGGCATATAGTTATCCTAAGAATAAAAAAAGGCCACGTTTTAAGTGACCTTAAACTTCACGGAGATGAAGTAATGTAAGAATGGAACGAATAAACGCACCTCTGCTTACTGTTTAAGATATTACCACATTTTTTACTTTTTGGGAACCCCCTAAATAAAATATATTATTTAGCTTTATATCCTATGCGATTTAATTGATAACCAATCTCTTTTGCTATGTCATCACGCTTACCAATGGCAGCAAAGGCAGGGATTCTGCTAAAGCCACCTGACTCTCTGTGAAAGTATATCTTTTTAATAATAGGATATGCTACGCCTTCAATAAAGATGTTGCATTCTAGTACATTTTTAATCTCATCGTTAATGTCAGTCATCAGTATAAGTTCTTTTCTTTTAACTTACGTTGTAGCATCATTAGCGCATTGTCATAGTAATACTCTAGCACTCTGGTATCCATCATCGACTTTTGGTCAAGGAATATAATATATATAGCGTTTTTTTGCATTATAGGCAAATCATCAATAGCTTGATCTACAGTTTTAGCTGATGAATAATCTAAATCATCTTCTAAATCTTCAAAAGAACTAATGCCTCCAGACATAAATCCAGTTGCTTTTGTTTTAAAGCCTAATTTATTATTGTCTGATTTCATATAATCACGCCATAAATCAAGATAATAACTGACTCGTCCTAAATCCATTATTCATCCTCTAGTTTAATTTTAAATTCAATAAATCCATCATTTTTATCAGGCCATTCACCTTGAAAACTAAACCATTGACGATATTCTTTTATAGGTGATTTAGGATATCTTTCTAAAATTTCATAACCATCTGCCCAAGCATGAATAAATTTTGCAAATACATGTGGTTTCATACAAAACTTTCATATTGATTTAATATTTCACCTACGTTTTCATGCTCAACTAATACAACTACGCATTTACCGCCTTTAAGTATTGGTCGTCTTACCAACCATATAAAATCTATTTGCTCATCATCTTCAAATACTCCAGCTTCCATTAAAGCGTCTGTTGTTTGTTTTTCATAGTTTCCAATATCACGACGACGTCGATCAGGTGGATATAATGCAATAAACATTGCTAATCTTCCATGTATTTTAGCTTTAGCATCAACTACAATATCTTGAACTTGCTGCCTAAATAATTTTGTTGGTTTAGACATAAACTTACGTCCATTACCATAATGATGACTATGATTTGTACTTGGAGGCCAAGGAAGCGTTAATGTAATCATTTAACCACCAGCATATTATGCTCAATAAAATGTCTAATAGTCAGCCTGTGCGCTAACTCCCATATTTCTCTACGTCCTTCTTTGCTTAAGTCTTTACCATTGTCTAATTCATGGTGGCATTTACTGCATAGACTAGCTACCATAGCATCACTTGCCTTAATTCCTGTACCTTTACCATCACGCTGCTGATTACTATGTGCTGCACATACCGTGCCGTCTGACCTTCCACATGATTGACATGGTATTTCACGGCATAATTCTAATAATTTTTTATTGCGATAGTTTGCCATTGTCCCAATCCATTAAATATTGCTTATATTGATTTATTGAATTACCTAACACAGTACATGGTCCTTTAAAATTTACTTTAAAAAATTTATCTACAATCATACCATTATCTGTATTACCCCATACAATCAATACTGTAAAACTAGGATTTTTAGATAAAAATCTTAATAATAATTCTTGACCATACATTGGCTTTTCATTTGGTCCACGTTTCCATTCACATATTAAAAATCTATTACCTGATCTTAATATCATATCAATATCACTAGGTGATTTAGTGCCAAACAATCCTTTTAGTTCAGTAAAATCAATATGTGCTGCATTAGGATTACGCATCATAATAATCAATCTTGTAAATAAATACCGCGTTCTGCAGCAAAATGTTCAACTCTATTCATAAAATCATTTAATTCATCTACAGTTAAATCAGCAGTACCACGCAAACTGTAAATAGTTTTACCATTACTTTGAACTTCATTGTATCCAAGCCATCTATCTTTCATAACAATTTTCCACCACATAGCATGATGTAATAAACCATCTGCAGCTTTAATTTTTTCAGATATAGCTTGAAATAATAAATGTAAACGATTATTTTGTGGTAATGATCGTCTTGGAACGCTTCCGCAATACTGACATTGTTTCTTTTGGTTTTTGTTTTGTTGGCACATGTGGAGTAACCTCTTTATAAATTACATCTTCATATTTTAATAACCATTTTTTACTTTTATGTAACTTACCATCACTAGTAGTTACTTTCCATTCAGCATCACCAAACTGTTTGTAAAACTCTGTGTCCTCAAAGCTCATACAATATCCCTATAAGATAAGCCATGTTTAATAGTATAAATAGAACATAGGCTTCGATTGTAATTAAGTGCTATAACCTTAACAGGAACATTGTTGTTAAGCAAATGTTTTATTTCACGCACTTTTTCTAAAGATAATGTAACTGGTTTAGGTACGTTAATATTTTTAACAAACATAGGAACTTTATCCATTTTTATTCCTTAATGCTTGTTCAATAGCACGAATAAAGTCAATTATAAATCCATGAGGTTGTGGATTTATGTTTGCTTGAAAATACATATCAATAATCTCATCATCCGTTAATCCTTGCCATTGATGAGGGTGAGTGTAGAGTTTATCTCCATCTTTAGGCATATTACTTGATGGAAAAATTGAACCCATAACTGCTCCTTCATGCCATGACACTACGCCTACAGGTTCTTGCGCTTGCTTATCAGCCCATCGTGCTATTTCTTTACCTCTTTCAAAAAACTCTTTGCCTTCTGGTTGTTCTAGTGCTTCTTTGTCAATCCACTTACGTTCAAATTGTTGAATAGTAGCAACAGGTTCTTGTGCTGGTTGTGGTTGTGGTGAGCTGACTGATAGCTTTCCTTGATTATTTAACGCATTTTTCAAGGCATCATTATTCATTTGAGATATAGCCATTACTGGTTGTTCTTCACAATAGCAAGCCCCATGACCTCCACATGATTTATTTCCACATTCTCCAAATGCTGGTTGTTCTAGTGCTTCTTCACAGGCATTGATTGCACCTTTCACCCATGCAGTTTCATATACTCTGTCGTTGTTTAAACAATTTAAAACTTTTAATGCTTTGTGTATTGCTTCGTCTTTATTCAAAATACCATCCCCTTACATCGCATCTGTTTTTAATCACCATCAATCTTAATTTACGAATTACTTTTGTTATCTTTAATGCTTCGTTTTTAGTCATAATAAACATTCTCCACATTGTTCAAATAATTCATCTAATGTTAGCTTTGGTTCAACAATCTCAATTGCGCCTTCAGCAGCATAATCAAAATATCTAACAGGTTGACCATCATCATCAAGTAATACCCACATTACAAGCTCCTGTAATACGCATGTTCGTTAATGTATGTGGCTTTGTTGTAATCGTATATCAAATCAGCCATTCCTGGATGCCCTGTGCTGTTAAAACGTACCTTTTGTATATGCACCTGTGTTTCCTGTGGATTATTCGCTACATCACGCCAAATTGCAATACAATTATCTGCTTTGTTATACCAATGAGCACTACCGCTAATATCATAAGGACGCGGCACTGGATAATTACCATCTTTATCTTTTTGCATTTTCATTGGATGAGCAACTAAAAACAAATGACATTTAAATTCTCTTGCTGCACGTCTTAATTCTGTTAAAATGCGAGATATATATTCAGTTTCATTTAATCCTGGTGGTCTGTAATGGTCCATTTCATTCCAAGGATCAATAACCATAGCTCTTGGTTGCGCAATTGATTGTTCTAACCATGGTAAAGCTTCATTAATAATATGCATTGGAGTGAATTCAGTTTCACTTGGTTTAATAAAAGCAAAGTTTTTATTCATTTGCTCTAAACCAGTTAACATTTCATTATGAGACATACGTCGATCACCAAAAAATGGTTTATGCATATATTTTTCAATAATCTTTTTTGCATGCATTTCCAAAGGATGATTTTCTGGACTAAACATTGCAATACGATAATTATGTTTAATAGCAAGATTAACACAAAGTGCATCTAACCATTCCGACTTACCATGCGAGGGCATGCCTGTAACCACGGTAAATTCGCCATGTTTTACAGTAAAAAATTCATCAACATTATCCCAACCTGTAGTATGACCACGTGCTATTCCATCTTCATAAAGATTATTAACTTCTATAACTAAAGCTTTTGGATTAACAATCATAGTGCCACCTGATTTGGTTTAATGTTAGGTATATTAGCCCAATTATTTCTAATTGCATTCATTAATGCAGCATCCCAATCTACATATTGATAACCTTTGGATTGTGCAGCTAATACAAAATTATCAAAATGTTTTTTAAGATTATAGTATTTATGTTCTAAAGCCCAATCAATTACTCTTTGACTAATTTCAAAGTTTTCAGGGACTGAAGTCTTTTGTTTCTTGTTTATTGTTTTCTGTTTCTTGTTTCCCATTGGCCCTTGATTAGGGGCGTCATAGCCACCCTTTAGCCACCTCATAGCGGCCCCACGCTTACCAGCTTCGCTAAATCCTTGATACCTAATGATTTCTTCATCTGCTCTATGATTGATCCAACCGTCATCAGAAAGGTCAAAAAATTCATGCAAAACAGCCTGTACCTGCTTGGTATATCCATTAAGCAATAATAGTCTAGTTAATTTAGGTATATCATTAGGAATTGGCTGCTCATGAAGATAATAAAAATCCAATAATCGACGATAACAAATATCTTCAATTGGAGTTAAATGTTTAGTGTGACTTTGATAATCACCTATATTGAATTGATAATAATGCATAAAAACCTTAAAAAAAAAGGTCTCACCTGGACTCTCGCTTTGTTTTAAGAAGCGTTGGAGGAACGGCTAGTACCGTCAGAGCCCATGTGAAACCTTACTAGAAAAACTCTTGCCTCCATGCAATTGCTAGAAACTATATCACAATAATTTAAAAAAGTATCACCCATAAAAATATTTATTTAAATTGTTTACATAGTTCCAAATTAGGAGTAATATTAACTTGTTTTTAACAGAAAGGAAATTTATGCTTGAAAATACATTAAAAGAACGTGGCAGCAATTATGGTACTTTTGATAGCAATGCTAATACATGTCAATCTATTAAAGAGTTAATGCGTAGACACTCTTCATGGGTAAATATGGCACCATATCAAATGGAGTCGTTAGATATGATTGCTCATAAATTAGCTCGTATTCTTAATGGTGATCCATATTATATTGATTCATGGCATGACATTGCTGGTTATGCTACTTTAGTAGAAAATATACTTAAAGGAGAGCAACGTGATCTTTCATAATAATGTAGAAAATATACGTAATGAATTTAAATTAATGTTGCAGCAAGAACAATATACATCTGATAAAACAGGCGTTAAAACACTGGAAATTGTAAATGCTTCATTTATTGCAAATGATAATGTTATTTTTGGTACTCCAAATCAAGATTATATTGCTAGAGAATTAATTTGGTATAAATCTCAATCATTAAATGTAAATGATATTGTTGGCGGCGCACCTGAAATTTGGAAACAAATTGCAGATAAAGATGGCAATATTAATTCTAATTATGGTTGGTGTATTTATTCTAAAGAAAATAATAATCAATTTTTAAATACTATAAATGAATTACTTAGCAATCCTAATTCTAGGCGTGCAATTATGATTTATAACCGTCCTAGCATGCATAATGATTACAACCAAAACGGTATGTCTGACTTTATTTGCACTAATGCAGTTCAATATTTAATTCGTGATAATCATGTAGATGCTTTAGTTTATATGAGATCAAATGATGCTGTTTATGGTTATAAAAATGATTACGCATGGCAACGTTTTGTTCTTGCTGATGTTGTAGATACATTAAATACGCCAGGTCATACTTATAATATTGGTAAGATTTTTTGGAATGTGGCATCATTGCATGTTTATGAGCGTCACTTTAAATTTATATTATGAAATGGCACAATAGATATTTAGCAATAGCTAAAGAAGTTGCTAGTTGGTCTAAAGATCCTAATACTCAAGTAGGTGCTATTATAGTTGGCAGCAAAGGTCAAATACTATCTCAAGGATATAATGGTTTTCCACGAGGAATATTAGATGACTCAGATCGATTAAATGTAAGAGAAGTTAAACTTTCATTAATGGTTCATGCTGAAATGAATGCTATTTTTAACGCTACTTATTCTGGTGTATGTTTAGATAATGCAATTTTATATGTATATGGATTGCCTATTTGCAGCGAATGTGCTAAAGGTATTATTCAAGTAGGTATATCTAAAATAGTGATACCTGAACAATCTATTATGTTAAGACAAGAATGGATGGAGTCTTGGTATCGTTCTAATAAAATGTTTGATGAAGCTAATATAAAGGTAGAAATATTATGAGTAGAAATTGGGTAATGGATATTGAAATTATGCACACTAAATATGGTGTAAATAATAAAGTAAAAGAATTTGATGCAAACAAACTTGCTGCATTTTTAGAATTTAGAATTAATTTTTTAAAAGAAGAATTAACTGAATTACAAAATGCTCAATCAGGTGATGATGCAGTAGATGCATTAATTGATCTTTGTGTTGTTGCTATTGGCACTTTAGATAGTATGGGCGTGGATGCATACAAAGCATGGGAAGCAGTATTAACTGCAAATCTTGCAAAAGAAGTAGGTATTAAAGCAACTAGACCTAATCCATTGGGATTACCTGATCTTATTAAGCCAGAAGGATGGAAATCACCATCACACGCAGATAATATTGGTTTATTTGCAAAAATATTTTAAAAAAGTGTTTACAATGCTCCATTAGTGGAATAATATTACTACATCAACAACGCAAACGGAGATGTAAAATGTTAGACAATCTTACAATATTAGCTTTAGGCGGTGCAGCAGTTTGTGCAATATTTGCAATTTTAGGCGCTATTGCAGAATGGAAGGGATGGAAATGAGTGATTATTACGAATATTATATGAATAATCCACATGAAATACCAGGAAATGATGATATGAACAACCCTTATGAATGGATTGAAGAAGAAGTAGAAGAAGCTGCTGATGACGGTCAATTTGTTTATGACCTATTAGCTGATGAATATGTAGACTTTGAAGTAACTAAAAGTGTATTGCGAGCTATGTTTAAATCTTATGTAACTCGTATGCACGCTACTAAACAAGAAAAAAGAGATGAAGCTGATAAAGACTTGTTGATTTTTTCTAAAGGTCTTATGGCTGCAATGTATGAAGCTACTAACGATATTGTTATTAATAGGAGAGCATAATGCACACTTTAATGTTAAGCAAAGAAGAACAAGATATTTTAGACAAAGTAGACTTTGATAAAACTATGGAAAAGCACGCAGACCGATTTTATGATTTTATTCGTGGTGAAAAAGGTTGGACTGTTATGGATTTAGAATCAATGTTTGTATTAGAGCATTTAACTGATGACGAAATTAGTTGGAGCTAATAATATGTGTGAACAACAATATCAAAAAGAAGTAATGGATCAATTAAAACAGCAGCAAGAAAATAAATTTAATATTAAACCATCAGATATGATAAAATTCCATGGTTGGAATACGAAAGGTAAAAATGAGTCAAAATCTGTACAGCGTTGAAGAAGTTGCAGCGCAATTAGGAAAGTCTACTAGATGGATACGTAAATTATGTATTACTGGTAAATTAAAAGCAATTAAAGTTGCAAATGCTTGGGTTATTTTGGAGAATGTAAAATGATTACACATTTAAATTTAGAAGCTGGCGTTACATTAGAAGTTGAATATGATTATGAACAACCAACTTATGCATACTTTGGTGATTTAGAAGCTTTAACAGAACCACGTGCTGAAGCTAAAACAGCTTTATTTATGGGTGTTGATGTATTGCCATTAATTAAAGCATTAGGTTTGTCTAATGAGCTTAATATTATTATTGTAGCCAATATGGAGGCAATTGACGAATGAACTATACTGAGTTAAGAAAGATTAATGTTAATGATCATTTGGAGAAAAAAAATGGTTTATCATATCTCTCATGGGCTTGGGCGGTCGATCAACTCTTACAACTTGATGCTGCGGCTAGTTGGGAATATAAAGAACCAGCAAAATTTGGTGAAACATTAATGGTATTTTGTTCTGTAACAGCTTTTGGTAAAACAATGACCGCGCAATTGCCAGTAATGGATTTTAGAAATAAAGCAATTATTAATCCTGATGCTATGTCAGTTAATACGGCTATGCAGCGTTGTCTTGCAAAAACTATTGCATTACATGGTATTGGTTTATATATTTATGCTGGTGAAGATGTTCCGGAGGAAGATGTGGTACAAGCACCTAAACAATCAATTACTCCTATGGCTGGTGCATTAGATAATTTTAGTGCAGCAGAAAAAGAGTTAATTCATGGAATTGCTGAAGAAATTACATTCTTTGTAAAGAATAGTGATATTGAGCAAGCAAAAGAAACCGCAGCTAATTTAGATAGTGATACTAAACTTGCTGTATGGAGTCTTTTAGATAGTAAAACACGTTCATCAATCAAGAAAGGTTAATTATGGCAGAATATCAACAACGTGACAATAGTGGTTCACTTTTTAAAAATAACCGCAAAGAAAAAGATACACATCCTGATTACATAGGTAATTGCATGGTAAATGGTAAAGAAATGCGTATGTCAGCATGGCTAAAAGATGGTAAATCAGGTAAATTTTTTAGTTTTGCATTTAGTGAACCATACGTAGGTGAAACAGCAAAAGCAAACGCATATCAATCACAAGAATTAGAGGATGATATTCCGTTCTAACGAAAATGGGCGAAAGCGCTAATTTGTCTGACTGTCAGACCATAATGTATTGTGCTCAACTTACATTAACCCAGCGTGAGTAGCCCACCACTTTTAGGAGATGAAAATGCAAGGATACGAAAGATACATTGAAAGTGATATTGTTAAACATCAAATTTGTGAATTATGCAAAGAACCAAAATTTCAAAGTGAAATAGTAAAATTAATAAATAAAGAATTAAAATCTACTAATGATATATTAAATTTTTTATATAAAAAAGAATACTTAACTAGAGAATGGCATATTGTTCCTGAGACTAAAAAGAAAGCATATAAATATATTAGTACTGGAAAAGAATATTATGTTAGATCTTTATCAGATATTATGGAAGAAATGCGTGAGCGTAATCGATTAATGCAAATTGGACGCGGTGTAAAACCAAAAGATAATATTATTCCAGGCGCAAGAGTATTTAGATTAATGGATAGGCCGCATGATTGGCAAAATCCAAAACCAAAACGCAAAACAGTAGTTTCAATCGCTTCTACATTTTCTTTATATTAGGAGAATTATATGTATTCAACATTTGGTGAACCATTAGCATTACTTAATTGCTTTATTGCTTTGAAACCACCTTCAGAAGATGCCTTAAACGCACGCTACGCTGCCGTAGAGCGCATAAAATTCGAACTTGATAGTAAGTATCGTCTGCATCCAAATAACTTCGTAAAACACGCTTCTACGGAGCTAAAATGAACGTTCAATTTAACTTTGATGATGAGTCAGCAGTCTTTGAAGTATTAGATGATTTTTTTATTGCTATGCTTAAACGTGAGCTATCAAATAGTAAAGAATATTTAGCAAGTGCTAAAGCAGGGTCATGGCTACATGAAGGTGATGAAAAAATGTATAAACGCAATATTAAAGCATGTAAAGCATTGTTAGATTATTATACATAGAGGGCAATATGGAAAATTTAGACAATAAATACTATACAACGCTAGGTAAAAACTTGGCGTTACGTTTTAACTTAAACGTCATTGAGTCTGAATGGACTGAACTTGGCAAATATGCTTGGATGGTTGCTCACTTTGTAGAAGCTGAAAGCAATCGTAATTCTATGGAGGCTAGAAATAAATGAAGATGGAACTGAAGCACATGAAAGAAATGGAGGATGGTTCAGCTATCTGTGAACTTGAGCTAGACGATGATGCTAAACGCTATTTAATTGAGAAAGGCTTTATTGAAATGTTGCAGATTGCTTTGGATAAAGACCCAGCATGGTGGACTGAAGCAGAAGAAATGAAACTAGATATAATTGCTAGTTTTGGAGAAGAAATATGACTAGCATATTCTATGAGAAATTTATAGCAGGAAAGGCTAACTAAATGATACACGCAATCATTGAATATGTTATTTGCTACGCTAGTGCCTTTGCATTGGGATTTTGTGCAGGATTAACACTAGCTTATGTTTATATAAAGTTGGCGCAGATTTGATAGCTGTTACATGTAACGCAGAAAGCCGAAAAACTCGTTACTTGCTATATCCTCTGATGTCGGCTTAACCGCCTTAAAACTATTTAATCTCGCTTTGTTCTTTTATCCATTGTTGAAGTTTTAGCAATTGCATGACATCACTTGCACAGTCTACGGGCGCAATTCCTTCGGTACTAATTGTATCGCTTTCGGTTGCGTCATTAGTTCTGCTGGTGGTTGTGGAAAGCTCGGACACTTTTGAATTACAGGAACTTGACTGCATCCACTTAATAGGATGACTAGCGTAATAAGACTTAATCGAATTGACTGCATTTGCATATTCCTTTGTCACATTGTTCGTAATATTTTGCGATTCTTTTAATTTTGCATCTTGCTCTGCCTTTGCAACAGCAGAATCATGCTCTAATTGTTGCACAAATGCTGTATAAACTACTTTCTCATGCTTGTAGCCTTCATAGTATCCAGTAAGAAAAATAATGGCTAAAACAGCACTTATTGCAATCTGTTTCCAATAAGTTTGTAAAAATATCATTTTTCACTCCAATTCTTTGCAGCAATAGCAACACCAATCGCAGCAATGCCATCAGCAAAATCTTGGAATTGTGGAGCGCCTACAAATATGAACTTACCAAGCATCTCAAATCCAGCAACAAAAGCAATCACACGATAAGCACAAATAGTTTCATTGTCACGTTCGGTTAAGATGTTTTTTATAAACTTCATCATATTGCTTTACCTGCTTGAAAATCAGCTAATGTCAGTCCGTTAGTAAATTGTAGATGTAGTTTTTCTTGAAAGGTTTTCCAACGACCAGCCCATTCTAAACCTAGCTTTTCACCAATTTCACCACATTGCGTAATAAGTTCGTCATTAGACCATGCAGGTTTGCCATTGACTAAAGGTACAAAGTCAAAAGCTACTTTCCAGTTATGAAAGGATTGACCGCCTTTAGCGTTGGTGACTTTCTTGCCTGGTGTTGTACGACCTTGAGCATATAAAGCATCTTGAGATTCTTTGTCACGATAAGTTGATGTGATAATAATGTCGATGTTTTGTTCTTTGCATTTATTAATAAACTCACTGCAAAGAGCTGCTACTTTAGGATTAAGGTCGGATAAGCTACGGCTATTTATCATTGTTTACCCTTTATCTATTCA
>Ga0214246_1000428_pt1 | contig 11437 bp, 11 predicted proteins | sample TroBogypolimnion_41_FD_153084 | JGI IMG/M metagenome (GOLD analysis project Ga0214246, IMG submission 153084) | Freshwater microbial communities from Trout Bog Lake, WI - 29MAY2009 hypolimnion | ecosystem: Environmental > Aquatic > Freshwater > Lake > Hypolimnion/Profundal zone | place: Trout...
GAGCCCTTATGGCAAACCCATTAATGGACTTTTCAGGGCAATTGGTAGAATTAAGGCTTCCCTTCAATTAAGGAATGCATTGTGGCCGGCGAAATTCACCGTATTACCAAAGAGACTCTCGAAAAGCTAAAGGCTGAGTGGACTGAACTCACCACGGTCGGACGCACCGAAAATGCACGAGTTATTGAAGCCGCACGACTACTGGGCGACCTTTCTGAAAATGGGGACTACCACGCCGCTAAGGATCACCAGGGAAAGATGGAAGCGCGCATTCGCCAAATTGATCAAGTAATCAGAAACCATGAGCTCGTTGAGCGTGACGAAAATGCTGGAACAGTGCAGTACGCGTCAATTGTTCAAATTGTTTACGAAGGTGATGCAGACGACGACTTCCAAGAATTCTTTATTGGTTCAATTGAAGAAAAGCCCGAAGGCGTACTTGTTGCATCGCCCACTTCTCCGCTCGGATCTTCACTGCTTCAAAAGGCAATTGGTGAACTTGTTGAATACGAAGCACCATCGGGGATTCTTCGCATCAAGATTGTAGGATTACGTTAATGACTAAGCAAACTCTTTATGAAAAAATTTGGGATGATCACGTTATTGCAACTCCCGAAGGTGAATCAACAATCATCTACATTGACCTTCACCTTGTACATGAAGTAACAAGCCCTCAGGCGTTCGATGGATTGCGACTCAACAACCGCAAAGTTCGTCGCCCTGACCGCACGCTCGCAACAGCGGACCACAACGTTCCATCAGATCCTCTATCGACCCCAGTGAATGACCCAATTTCACGTCGCCAGCTCGAAGCACTCGATGAGAACTGTGCCGAGTTTGGTATTACCCTTTTTCCTCGTGGGCATGAGAACCAAGGAATTGTTCACGTTATAGGACCAGAGCTCGGTGTCACAAAGCCCGGAATGACAATTGTGTGCGGTGACTCACACACCTCAACGCACGGAGCTTTCGCTTCACTCGCATTCGGAATCGGAACGAGCGAAGTTGAACACGTTCTAGCTACTCAAACGCTGCCCCAGCAGAAAGCTCAAACGATGTCCGTCACCATTGACGGAATAGTTGGACCTGGCGTTACCGCCAAGGACATTGTTCTAAAGATTGTTAACACACTCGGTACTGGTGGCGGAGCTGGGTACGTCATTGAATATCGAGGCGAAGCAATTCGCGCGCTTTCAATGGAAGGACGCATGACCGTTTGTAACATGTCAATTGAGGCTGGAGCTCGGGCCGGGCTCATTGGGGCCGACGAAACAACAATTGAATATCTTCGTGGCCGCGCTGGGGTCCCAGATGGCGCTGAGTTCGAGAAACTTGCTGAATACTGGCGAACACTGAGAACTGACGATGACGCCACGTTTGACAAGGAAGTTGTTATCAAGGCTTCAGAAATTGTTCCTTTCGTTACCTGGGGAACAAATCCTGCTCAAGTTATAGCCCTTGATGGCGTTGTTCCATCGCCAGATGACTACCAAGATGCTGATTCCAAGAATGCCACAGCTCGTTCACTTGAATACATGGGTCTTACACCAGGAACTCCTATGAAGGAAGTCCAAGTAGACGTGGTCTTCATTGGCTCTTGCACCAACTCACGAATTGAAGACCTGCGCAGTGCTGCAGTTGTGGCACAAGGCAACAAAGTCGCCAGCACCGTACGTGCACTCGTGGTTCCTGGATCTCACCGTGTGAAAAAACAGGCTGAGGCTGAAGGTCTCGACCAGATTTTCTTAGACGCCGGATTTGAGTGGCGTGAACCAAGCTGTTCAATGTGCCTTGGAATGAACCCAGATCAGTTGACGCCAGGACAGCGCAGCGCATCAACGTCAAATCGAAACTTCGAAGGTCGACAGGGGCGTGGCGGAAGAACTCACCTCGTTTCTCCTGGCGTCGCTGCCGCCTCAGCCATAAAGGGGCGTTTCGCCACTCCAGATGAGGTCACACTATGAAGTCCATTCGTATTCTCCAAGGTCGAGCAGTTCCATTAGAGCTTTCAGACGTTGACACCGATCAAATTATTCCTTCTGACTGGCTTAAGCGAGTTGAGCGCACTGGATTCGGTCGAGGGCTCTTTAGTGAATGGCGTGACAGTCCTGAGTTTGTTCTGAATCAAGAGCAGTACCAAGGAGCAACAATCTTGTTAGCTGGTCCAAGGTTTGGAACTGGATCTTCCCGCGAGCACGCAGTATGGGCACTGATGGACTATGGATTTGACGCAATCATTGCTCCATCGTTTGGTGACATCTTTAAAAACAACTCTTCAAAACAGGGACTCGTCATTGTCGAGCTACCAAATGCTGACGTTGAAGAACTAAGTAAATTAGTTAAGGCTAACCCTGCGCTTCAAATAACTGTCGACGTTGAGCGACGAACTGTTGAAGTTGCTGAACTGAGCTGGGAGCGATCATTCCCACTCGACGCAATGACTCGTGAGCGACTATTAAACGGTTGGGACGACATTGGAATTACTCTTCGCCGCGATGCTGAAATCACAACGTACGAGAAAACGTCACACTCACCAACGCTGAACGGCATTTTTGATGCCAGTGGACATTCGGCTCGCTAAAGAACTACTGGGTGCTCCATGGCCCACTGGCGTTGACGGCGAAACGCCAAATAAGCAATGAACAAACTAAGCAGAACCGCAATTAGGTTGACAATGAATCCTGAGGTGTCGTGTTGCAAAACAAAATACACACACCACAGACTGTTGCACGCACTCCCCCAAAGCCACGAAGGAACTGAAACACCCTGCACATCTTTTTCGCGAATGCATTCTCTGATTTGAGGGATTCGGTTGATCACTGAAACCAAGCCAATTCCGAGAACTCCAATTTTCCAGCCCCAGATGAACGTAGGTAGCCAGCACGTCATAAAGAGCAAAAGCCCTGTTGCCAAGATACGCTTAATGTTTTTTCTAGGGTCCAGTTGAAGAACAACACCAATTTGAAGCGGCAACGTGACAACGGCACCTATCCATACTTCAATACCGTGAAGTGCCAAGCCGTAGGCAATCCAGTAAAAATTTATCCATGTAAATATTGACCACGTATCAATAGCAATCCCATGGGTACTTACTTTTATGGCCCTATGCAGTTGTTGATATGTCGGAAGAAGTCCAACCACTATTCCTGACCATCCAAATGCTGCCGCGACAGTCGATGTGCTCACCGCATTGACACTAATACAGCGGTTACCTCAATTATTAAGTAGCAGCAATCAACTTCTCTTCAGCTGCCACTTGATGGTGACGCCAAATAGTAAGCGACATAATAAGTACATTCACAATCCCAGCGCCGAGTGTTGCAAAGAAAGCAGCCCACATGCGTTCGTTCGTGTAATACATGGTCCATAAAAGTGATCCGAATGATCCAATTGCCCATGAAGAAGCCGAGACACCAAGCACGTGTTTGACACGTATCAACTCAATAAGTTGGGGCATCCTATTTATAACCATGGCAATTCCGGTGCCGTAAACACCCGCACTCCACCCCCATGACATTGCAGGAATCCACGCACATACGAAGATAAAAGCTCCGGTTCCAATTAAGGTTTTTAAATGCTTCATCGGCGACAGATGTGAAATAACGAGCAGTTGAAATGGGAACACAATCAGACTTCCCATAATTACCACCCACGAGTGGATCGCGATTCCATAAGCAATCCAGTAAATACACATGTAAGCAAACATCATCCATGTTGCTTGAGATATTCCTTCAACGCCGTCTTTAAGAACTCGTCGGTACTGGACAACAGTCCCTGGCAGTCCAAGAAATGCGCCAATCCAACCAATTATTGTGAAGATTGAGTGTGAAGACACTTACCAAGGTTACAGAGAGTTTTAACTAGCGACGGCGATTTGCGGCAGAAATTACTGCTTCAAGTGACGCGTCAAGAATTGAAGAACTCATTCCAACGCCCCACCACGTGTTGCCTTCAGCATCTTCTGCTTCTACGTAGGCAACCGCTGATGCTTCCGAACCTGCCGTAAGTGCGTGTTCGTGGTAGTCGCGAACTTTGAAGTTCACATCTACCTCATCACGTAGTCCAGCCATCATTGCGTCAATTGGACCATTACCTTCACCCTTAATGGTGATGTGATTACCGTTTACAAGTACTTGAGCGAAAATACGTGTGTTGTGTTTATCGGCAGTCACTTCACTTGAGATGAGTTGCAGTGTTGGGTTTTCTGGAAGATACGTTGTTGTAAAGACGTTCCAGATGTCAGCAGGAGAAATTTCTTTGCCGGTCTTTTCCGTAACTTCTTGAACACGCTTAGAGAACTCCACTTGCATGGCGCGTGGAAGGTCAAGTCCATGCTCTGAATCGAGCAAGTACGCAACTCCACCCTTTCCAGACTGGCTATTTACACGAATGATTGCTTCATACGTGCGCCCAGTGTGCTTAGGGTCAATTGGAAGATACGGCACTTCCCAGAATTCATAGGAATCACCAATAACGGCCATTCCTTTTTTGATGGCATCTTGGTGTGATCCAGAAAATGCGGTGTACACAAGTTCACCCACGTAAGGGTGACGCATGTGAACTGGAAGGCGGTTCGCATACTCAGCTACGTGACGAGCTTTGTCAATGTCTCTGATGTCAAGTTCTGGGTCAACGCCTTGGGAGAACAAGTTAAGCGCAAGGTTGACAATGTCAACATTGCCAGTTCGCTCTCCGTTACCAAACAGCGTTCCTTCAACTCGGTCGGCTCCTGCGAGCACACCAAGCTCTGCAGCAGCGACGCCAGTTCCACGATCGTTGTGTGGGTGCAGCGAAAGAATCACGCTCTCACGGTTTTTAACGTTGCGAAGAAACCACTCAATGGAGTCCGCATAGAGATTAGGTGTGTACATCTCAACGGTTGCCGGCAAGTTGAGGATAATTGGATCTTCGGCTGTTGGCTTGATGACATCAATAACTGCATTACATACTTCGAGCGCATACTCAAGTTCTGTGCCGGTGTAGCTCTCTGGCGAGTATTCGTAGCGGAACTGTGTCTTTGGAGAAGTGGCTTCGAGCGTCAAGCAGTACGCGGCAGCATCAGTTGCAATTTTCTTAATGCCATCCTTATCGAGACCGAATACCACTCGACGCTGCAATGTTGATGTTGAGTTGTAGAAGTGAATAATTACCTTCTTCGCATCCTTAACTGATTCGTAGGTGCGAGCAATCAGTTCCTCACGACACTGCGTGAGCACTTGAATCGTCACGTCGTCAGGGATCAGGTCGTTCTCGATGATGTGTCGAACGAAATCAAAATCGGGCTGACTCGCCGATGGGAAACCAACTTCAATTTCTTTAAAGCCCATTGCAACGAGCTGGGCAAACATTGCGTTCTTACGTTCAAGGTCCATTGGATCAATGAGTGCCTGGTTGCCATCGCGAAGGTCAACGCTCGACCAAAGCGGAGCTTTAGTGAGGTGCTTATTTGGCCAGGTGCGGTCTGGAAGGTCTACTGGAATAGTGGCTCGGTACTTCTGCCACGCCATGGGAGATGGCTTCTGAGGGTTTTTCATAGTCACCATCCCTTCTCATGTAATTCCTACGACAATTCTACCCCCTCACCGAAAAGGACTTATTGCAGGGGCGCTAACCTGACTATCTATGAAGGCGCTTCTCAAATTGGCATTTTTAGTTCTGCTCGGCTCAGCCGTTGCGGGAGTAGTCATGATTACTAAGCGACCATCTGTAAATCGCCCGGTTTCTTACGACTCTTGGCCTGAAGTACCTCGCAAAACAGAGCAGTAATTCTACACAAGGAGAGCAAAATGGCACAGATGGAATATCGCAGACTAGGACGATCAGGACTAAAAGTCAGTCTTCTCAGTTTTGGTAGTTGGGTAACGTTCGGTAAAAAATCACAGCTCGAAACTGCAAAAGACGCAGCTGAGTGTTTACAGGCTGCCAAAGACGCTGGGGTTAACTTCTTCGACAACGCAGAAGGTTACGAATCAGGTAATTCAGAAAAAGTTATGGGGCAAGCATTCCGCGACCTTGGATGGAAGCGCAATGAATACGTAGTTTCTTCAAAGTTCTTCTGGGGCATTGACCAAAAAGTTCCGAACATGGGATACACCCTTAACCGCAAATACTTAAGTCAAGCAATTGACGGGTCACTTGAGCGTTTCGGGCTCGACTTCCTTGACCTTGTTTTCTGTCACCGACCTGACAAGAACACGCCAATCGAAGAGACCGTTTGGGCCATGAGCGACATGATCTCTCAGGGCAAGGCTCTCTACTGGGGAACAAGTGAGTGGAGCGCGGACGAAATTCGTGCCGCGTACGACATTGCAGACAAGCACCACTTGCACAAACCTGTCATGGAACAACCGCAGTACAACATTCTTCACCGTGGAACTATTGAAGATGAGTACCGTCGTCTCTACGAAGACATTGGACTTGGAACAACTATCTGGTCACCTCTCTCATCTGGACTCCTCACCGGAAAGTACCTCAACGGAGCACCTGCGGGGTCACGCGCAACGCTTCCTGGTTACGAATGGTTGAAGGACCGCCTCACTGATGAGAAGCAGAACAAGAAGGTTGCTGAACTAAAGGTTGTTGCTGACGACCTTGGAGTTTCTCTCACCCAGCTTTCACTTGCTTGGTGCGCGAAGAACCCGAATGTTTCAACCGTGATTACAGGAGCATCAAGTGCTGCACAAGTTCGAGAGAATATGACCGCACTTGACGTACTGCCAATGCTGACCCCAGAAGTTATGTCTCGCATTGACGCAATCAGCCCAGTGAGATTTAACCGCGACTTCTAAGTCAAGTATTTTACAAATCACCGTGGCCCTCAATAAGAGCCACGGTGATTTTGTTTATATGAGCTTCCATCGCGTTCAGTCGTTGAGGCAATGTTTCTGTGGCGGCTTCAAGTAGATGTGTTTCGGTCTTTGTCTGCGCATGTGATCCTCTAGCTAGCAGCACTGCCCTAATCGCACGTCGCCGACGTAAGTGCCTAGTCATAATGTCGCTAACTGGCGTCATCTCGGCGTATCGGTCCAATGCAATTTGTGCAGCGTCAGTTAACTGCTGAGGTCGCAGCGACGGAGCGTGTAGCCAGATGAAGTAGTCAATGAAAAGCACAATCGCTGCTGCAATTGCCGTGTCGACAATACGTGGCCAGAAGAGGTTGGTATCAGGACCCAGCACGCTAATAAACACGAAGATGATTGGCGTGAAGAACATGATGACAATGGCGTGGCTACGCTTTTGCGCCCAAGGAATTGCTGCAGCCATAATGAAGCACAGGACGATTAGGAGCCACTCCTGATTTCCAGTGAACGCTACGAATGCCGCAATTGCGACACCCGCAAGTGTTCCAGCAGTTCTATTGAGTGCGCGCTTCACCACTGGGCCAAGGTCGGGTCTAAAAATAAACGCAACACTCATTGGCAGCCAGTAACCCTTCGGGCCGTCGACAATGTGCGCAATAATTGTCGCAATAACTACAGCACAGCTCAGAATTACTGAGAAGCGAATACGGTCTGACACTGGTAATCGTCGCAAGGTCGATTTAAAGGATTGACCCTCTGGAAGCACCGCGCTAGTCGGCGGTTTTAGTGCACGCTTCACTACTTCATTTTCAGCTAGAAGTGAAGTTGCGTAGTTACTAAGTAGCGCTACCACTTGCTTCGCACCGCTTGACTTCAGGCATGTAGCAACTTCGTGCAGGGCTGACTTCAGTTCTTGTCCAGCAACAATTTTTTTGTCATTGAGATACCACGACACCTCACCTAGCTGCATGGCAACAATGAGACACTGGCGTAGTGCTACTGCGTCAGAGCTCTCCTTATTGAGTGGCACGACACCTATGGCATCTTGCGCAGCATCAATTGCTCGCACCGTTCGAGCGCGAATTGCTTCGCCTGAATCAGCCGAACTCAATCGAAGGGCCAGCACATTAAAAGCGTGCGCGAGTACGTAGCGCTGATCTTTGGTGTAACCACGCCAGTCAGTCAGTGCCGCTACGAAGTAGAGCCACACAGCGCCGAGCACGAAGCACAGTGCTGACTGCCAGACGTGACCCGTGAACCCAAGGCCAGCGCCAATAATGACGCCAATAAGGAGATACATACCCTGCGCTGAATACATTGAGGCTTCAATAATCCCCGCAATAAGTGCAGTACTGCCAAGTAGCACTACCACAGCCGACGGTCCAGCAACGTAGGTGACGAACTCGGCACCAGCAAACACCCCTACGCCTGCAGCAACTGCCACACCCAAAATTCGTGGACCACGCTGACGCCAGCGATCAGATCCATCTTGACCAATGGCCCACAGTGTTCCAAGGGCCATTGCCGATGCGTAACTACGCTGGTGAAAAATGATCCCCAAAATGATTAGTGACGTTAGACAAAATGCAGCACGAAGAGAAAGACGATTGTCCGTTGAAACAGGCCAAATACCTCTTACCCTTAACGTCTCGCTGATGGCCGTCACCTACTTGAGGCTACCGGGTTAGTGCGCGAAAATGGCTTAGCGCAGAGTAATTAAGTGAATGTCAACAATACCGTTGGCGCCACGAAGTGACTCAATCACGCTCGCTGGCGTTGGTGAACCAGTTGAGAGCACCATAAGCGCAGTCTTTGACTGCGGATCTGGTCCTACTGCCATTGAAGCGATTGAAATACCAGCATCACCAAGGGCCATACCAACATGACCAATCATTCCTGGGCGGTCGTCGTTTCGAACCACGAGCATTGAGCTCGCTGGTGGAATCTCGACACTGTGACCATCGACGCTAACAATTCGAGTTTCAAGACGGGTACCAATTGTCATGAGCGTTCCAGATACTGAGTGTCCCCCCGCCTTTACGGTGATGAGGTTTACATACTCCGGTGAATCGACAACTGATTCTTCTGAGAATGTGAGTTTGTTTTCTGCAGCCAGCTGCGGTGCATTCACAAATGAAACACCGTCGTGTCCTGAAGCAGTGAGCAGTCCCTTAAGAGCGCAGAGGGTAAGGATTTTGGTTCCAGAACCCGCAAGTTCACCTTGGTAGAGAACCTCTAGGTCCCCTGGCTTTCCGTCAAGAAGTCCGCCAATGAAACGACCGAGGATTTCAGCAAGTCCCATGAAGGGGCGAACAACGTTTGAAACTTCACCAGCAGAAACATTCACTGCGAATGGAACAAAGTCTCCAGCGAGTGCGAGCTGAACTTGCTCAGCAATAGTGATTCCGGCCTTGTCCTGTGCTTCGGCGGTAGAAGCACCGAGGTGAGGCACGACAACAACTGAAGGAAGCTCGAACAGAGGTGACTCAGTAGTTGGTTCTTTTTCAAATACGTCTAGAGCAGCGCCTTGCACAGTGCCAGCACTGATTGCTGCGGCGAGGTCAGCTTCGTTAACAATGCCACCACGTGCCACGTTAATGATGCGAACAGTTGGTTTGCACTTCTTTAGTGACTCGGCGTTTAGAAGGTTGGTGGTTTCCTTCGTCTTAGGAAGGTGAATTGTGATGAAGTCAGACTTCGCAAGAAGTTCATCCAGAGTCATGAGGTCAATTCCCATGTGACGTGCACGCTCTTCAGTGATGTACGGGTCGTAAGCAATAATCTGCATTCCAAATGCCATGGCACGCTGGGCAACAAGTGCACCAATCTTTCCAAGTCCAATTACACCAAGTGTCTTGCCGTGAAGTTCCACGCCCTCCCACTTACTGCGCTCCCAGCGTCCAGCCTTAAGCGCTGAGTGAGCTTGAGGGATGTTGCGAGCTTGTGCGAGAAGAAGTGCCATTGTTTGCTCAGCAGCAGAAAGAATGTTCGAAACCGGGGCATTGACCACCATCACTCCGAGCTCAGTTGCTTTGGCAACGTCAACGTTGTCGAGTCCGATTCCAGCGCGACCTACAACAATCATGTCCTTGGCGGCCGTAAGCGTTGGTGCGTCAACTTGTGTTGCCGAACGAATGATGAGTGCGTGCGCACCCTTAACCGCTTCAATGAGCTGCTCCGGTGAAAGTCCGAGTTGAATGTCAACTTCGTGACCTGCGTTACGCAGTTCTTGGAGGCCGCTGTCGGCGATTTCTTCTGTAACTAAAACACGGGCCACGGGGAACCTTTCAATAGGTAAAGAGAGTTTAAAGCGAAACTTAAATGCTTAACCTTTGGCAACCAGATCAGCCAACCGGTCAAGTCCTTCAGCAATGTCCTTGTCACCCAGGGCGTAGCTGAAGCGCATGAATCCAGGAGTCCCAAAGGCTTCGCCCGGAACTGCAGCGATCTTGATGGTCTCAAGTAATGAGTCAGCGAGCTCTGAGGTGGTGTTTGAAACCTTGCCACCGAGTGAGCGGCCAAGGAGGCCCGTGAGGTTCGGGTAGCAGTAGAACGCACCTTCTGGGAGTGCGCATGAGATGCCATCAATTGCGTTCAGTCTTTCAACCATCATAAGACGGCGACGATTAAATGCAGTGCGCATTTCTGCAACAGCGCTTAAGTCACCAGTGAGTGCTGCAACTGCTGCGCGCTGTGAGATGTTTGAAATGTTTGAAGTTGTTTGTGACTGATAGTTAATGGCGGCGTTCATAACTTCTTGTGAACCAATCATCCAGCCAATGCGCCATCCGGTCATTGCGTAGGTCTTTGCCACGCCGTTAACAATCACCCAGCGATCTTCAAGCTCTGGGGCGACAACCGCCATTGAAACGTTCTTCGCGTCACCGTAGACGAGGTGCTCATAGATTTCATCGAGCATGACCATGATGTCGTGCTCGGCGGCCCAGCGTCCGATCTTGGCAATCTCTTCAGGTGTTACGACAGCGCCCGTTGGGTTAGATGGTGAGACGAATACGAGCAGCTTTGTCTTCTTAGTGCGAGCCTTCTCGAGTTCATCAACTGTTACGCGAAATCCATTCGCTTCACTCGTAAGAACAGGAACAGGAATTCCGCCAGCGAGGTAGACCGCTTCTGGGTACGTGGTCCAGTACGGCGCAGGAATCAGAACTTCGTCGCCCGGGTTAACAAGCGTCATGAATGTTGTCGCTACCGCGTGCTTGCCACCGTTAGTAACGAGAACTTGGCTGGCCTTGATGTCGAGTCCGGTGTCGCGCTTGGTCTTGTAGACAATTGCTTCGCGAAGGTCTTGGAGACCAGCTGTTGGGGTGTACTTGTGGTTGCTTGGATCAGAGCAAGCCCTAATGGCTGCGTCAACGATCGCTTGGGGAGTGGGAAAGTCTGGTTCTCCAGCGCCGTAACCAATAACTGGTTCTCCAGCGGCCTTTAACGCCTTAGCCTTTGCATCGACGGCCAGAGTCGCACTTGGGGCCAAACCGGCAAGTAGGTGACTAACTCTCGAACTCATCAAATGCTCCATTCATTTTACGTAAGATTGTAATTCTATGGCTTCCCCAGACACTCTAAAGATTCCTGCAGAACTACTACCGCGCGACGGCCGCTTTGGCGCCGGCCCCTCA
>Ga0214246_1000431_pt1 | contig 11385 bp, 20 predicted proteins | sample TroBogypolimnion_41_FD_153084 | JGI IMG/M metagenome (GOLD analysis project Ga0214246, IMG submission 153084) | Freshwater microbial communities from Trout Bog Lake, WI - 29MAY2009 hypolimnion | ecosystem: Environmental > Aquatic > Freshwater > Lake > Hypolimnion/Profundal zone | place: Trout...
TTGCAGTCATTAGCAGTCTCCATATGATTTACCAAACCCACTCTCACAGTTAACAGGTAATCCATCAGCCCACTCCGGTGTCCAACGCATACAATCTTCAATATATGCTTGGGCTTCTTCAACTTCTGTTTCCGGCACAATACAAGCAACGGCATCATGCACAGTCAGTACTACCCTGTAACGCTTAGCTATACGAATCATCTGCTCACCAATAATGCAACGTGCCAATGCTTGGCAAACATTCTCAATAACTTTACCACCATAAATCTTATTCCAACCATAACGGGTCTTATACTGATATTGAGTTTTACCATCTTCTTTGACTGAAACTAGCTGGTCATAACGCATTAACAAGCCGCTTGGTAAACGTATTCCACGCTCCTCTGGGGCCAGATTCAATACACCATTTTTACCCAAAGATGTTGTCATACCCTTAGCCATTGCTTCAAGCGCTATCTGGGCTTCTCGCCATAGCGCAGTAATGTACGGATATGTTTCTCTGTAAATCGTGATGATATGACGGGCTTCATCTTCCGTAACTTCCACACCGAAAGTCTTAAGCTGTGCTTTGAATTTCTGAGCCCCCATGCCGTAGCCACATCCGAGAATTGTAGTCTTGCCGACGAATCTTTCCTCTTTTGTAATTTCATCTGCACTCTTACCATATATAGCCGAAGCCATGATCTTGTATACATCCTCGTGCCTTTCAAACGCTTCAACCAAATCATTCTGCCCCGCCAACCATGCCAACACACGTGCCTCAATTTGACTTGAATCGGCATCAATAATCATGTAGCCCTCGGGTGCAATGATGGCTTTTTTTAGCTTACCTGCATTATCTCCACGACTAGGCAAGTTCTGCAAGTTCAAGCTATCGCTACCACCCCACCGCCCTGTATGAGCCGCATAATATTTAAGAGGAACTGGCATCAAACCACGTTTAGAGATTCCAATAAATCGTTCAGTCCTAGTTTCTTCTAAAGTAGATTTAGCCCCAAGGCGAGCCGCTACTAAAGCCTGTACTCTTACATCAGGATGTTCAGACAAAATCTTAAACTCCTCGTCGTTCTTAGCTAACGCAAGGGCTTCTTTACCTGTCTTCAAACTAGTCTTCATCGGTGGCACAACACCAAGTAACTTTAATAGTTCAGCAAACTTCTGATTGCTCATTAGTTCTTCACGGCTAGTAATACCAGCTTCTATTAACAACTTAGCTTTTGCCGCCCTTACTGTGTCATAGTGCTGTTCAAGTAAAGTTAAATCTAAATCTAATTTCGGTTCAATAAACATACGTAGAGTAAGATCAATCAACTTCATCTCACCTTTAGGAAATCCATTTTTAACCATAGCATTAAATAGCTTATAGGTTAACTCCACATCATTAACACAATAATCACCATATCTATTAAGTTCTTCTTCGGTAAAGTCCACACGATTCTTCCCGGATGCGGCGATGACTTCATCACCCTTAACTCCTAGTTTGTATCTTTCAGTTAGTGCCGCAAGCGATGCACTTGATTCAACACCATGAATCCCTCGACCCATGCACATCGTATCGGCATATGCTTTAGCGGTAATACCAAACTTCTCAGACATAATGAAGCCATCAAACATACAGTTATGAGCAAGCATCATTGACTCTTTCCAAGGAAAAGTCTTAAGGTAATCCGCTATTTGTTTGTGCGTACCACTCGCCCACTCAGTCTCACCACCATTAACCTTAATGGCTACACCGATTACTTCAAAACGGTCACTACGTACATACTCTTCAGTTGTCATCTTAGACAGACTAAAGCTAGACTTCTCATAAAAGGTTTCTATATCGACTGTAATCAAATTCATTTATACGTTTCTCCTCTTACTATTAGGCTTATAGCCCTTTGACTTACCCCATATTGTTCCGCTAGTTTTGTTTGTGGGTATCCGTTTCTGTAAAGCCTTCTAATCCTTTTTACCTCAATAGCCGTTAGCTTAGCGTTGGGGTGTGCCTCACCTTTTGGTTGCACCTTTCGTTTTTTGTTATAAGCATCTTTTTGGTTATCCCCATAAGAACCTAAGAAAAAATGCTCAGGGTTACAGCATTTGCGGTTATCACATTTATGCAATACATGGTCGGTATCTCGTTTATTTTTGGGTGCGCCTTTTGATTCTACTAACCCACTAAGCCATGCCGCTACTCGGTGCGCAGTATAATTATTACCTCCCCATGCAACTATTCCGTAGCCTGTACTATTGCAAGTACCCTGCCATTCCCAGCAACCTGACTTTTTGTTAGCACTAACTTTAGCCCAAAAAGTTTCGGCAGTTTGCGGTTTACTCATCATAGACTCCTAAAACGTTTTACAAGTCTAGAGTATATCATGGTTTTTCAAGTTCACTTAACTTCTCCTCAAGTTGTTCCATATAACTAGCGACAATCTGAATCAGCATCGCTAATCGTTTACCTTCATCGCTAGATACTCGTCCGCAAAGTTTCCCAATATTAAAAAATGCTTCATTGGCATCTTCTTTTGTAATCAATAAGCTAGACATTCACCTGCTCCTTGTCATCTTCTTTATCTATCCAACCTATGAATGGCACAGGTTCTTTTTTGCCAAAAATTAACTCAAAGTTTTTTTCAAACTCTTCTCTCGGTACACCTAAAGGTCTTGGTATATCGCCTTTGCCACCATCAGTCATAATTCCCTCATCGTTTTCATCATTGAACCAAAAGCAAAAATACCCCACGCTACATACCAATACCATGTGGCATCACCATATACCATAAAGAACAACGTCAATAGGCTAGTCATCCTACACCCTTTTCGTGAGAAACTAATACATCTTTTCTTTTAACTGGGTCTTTCTTGTAAGTGTATTTATCCCAAGCACCAAAGCTATCGAGGCGAGATGTAATGTTACCTTTTTTGTTATAGGTTTCTTTCATCCACACACCATCGCTATCTGTATAGGTAAGCACACCTTTTACGGTCTCAGCTTTAACCCAACTACCATCTGCATTTTTAATTTCATGCATCACCTTCTCCTTTTTTCAATAAATACTTTCTTGCACTTACTCGGTTATTACAGTTACAGCATTGCCACCTATTACGTGTGCCCTCAATCATTTTCCCTGTTAACGCAGGTTGCATAGACTGACAACTTGTACAATACCGTTTACCTGTGATACCGTGTTCCGCTTCTCGTACTGCTTTTCTTATATCAATCTTTTCGGACATACTTTCTCTTTTTAATTGTAGCTATACCATCATCTTCTTGTTTGATTCGGACTTCCAGCATAGCATCTGCCATCTTGTATGCGTTGCTCGCTACCTCTTCTATAACATCATCACCAATACCCCGCATGACAATGCCACATAAAGTAAACATAGCAAAACAATCTCTTAGATCTTCGTCGTTCACTTGACCCCCTTCATTTTAATTTTTTTGATTCGTTCGGCTTTACGTAGGTCATGACTATGCAACTTCTTACCTACTGATTTCGGTACTTCACCAGCTTTCTCTGCTACCTTTGCCGCCTTCTTACGGTTAACAACCGCACCACTAGATAATTCAAACATATGCTTAGAACCTTTTGCCTTCTTACCTTCTTTAGCAATAAGTTCATCGTGTGAATATGCCTTGTTAGGTGCTTCAACAATCTTGCCTGATTTCTCTTTGATTGCAGGTACTTTTACTGTTAGCTTCGCCATGTTATATTCCTTTTAAAATGTTGGGGTTAATCTCCCCTATATTATCCAAGTTCCTGCCTGCATAGTCATTATTTAGTAGAACATGTTGCATTGTGGCAATCCTTGCACTCCTCTTGCAGTCTGACTTAACTACTATCCAAGGGTTATCCTCTGATGTGTATTTAAGTATGCTCCGTTCTGCATGGGTATATTCATCCCACTTATCCTGACTTACCCTATCAATCGGGGATAACTTACCTAATTTCAAAGGGTTGCTTTCCCTTTCTTTAAACCGCCGTTCCTGCTCTTTTTTACTAACGTCTAACCAAAACTTAATAAGGCATATGCCACTTTCTTGCCACATCTCTTCCATTGTGTAACATTGGCTATAGAAAATAGCAACCTCGTCGGTTGTGGCAAAACCCATGACTCTCTCAACAGTTGCTCGGTTATACCAAGACCTATCCCATAGGGTAACTTCTCCTGTACGTGGTAGTTCCTTGATAAACCGTTGCCAATACCATTGCATACGTTCTTGCTCGGTAGGTTTGTCCAATGCTACGACTCGGGCGGACTTTGGATTCATATGTTCCATAAATCGTTTAATCGTACCGCCCTTGCCTGCACCATCTCGTCCCTCAAAAACCACCATATGCTTCTGACCAGTATCTTTGACGTGGTGTTGCCACTTCAATAGTTCTACTTGCAAAGCATACTTCTTAGTATCAAATTCCTTTTGGGACATAAGATTCCTAGGTGATTCCTCGGTTTGATCAATCGTGCTCACTTAGCCCTCTATTAACATTACTCAAAACATCGTCAACGACAGAGCCTTGTCTTATTACGGTGTTATAGATACCAAATACTTTACGGTTCATGAACTCTCGTTCCTCTTCGTCTTTATAGTTGAAATGAACATTAGCAGTTTTTGTAAATTCATGTAGCAACGCAGTATCTAAATGTTTATCTACAAACGTTCGGTTTACTCCGTGCTCATACTTTAACTTATCGAATGCAGGAATAACATCTTTGTACAAATATAAAGTTTTATTAACATCATCTACACTCGCCATTGATGGATCTATAGCTAGCATCAGATATAACAGACGCATTATGATCCAATCCTTTTCACTCATATCTTCAATCTTCATGTACGCTCCCTTCACCCCAAGTCTCGTTCATAATCTCAGCGTAGTTAAACTTTTCACCTACACAATCTTTAATGTAAACAGTTTCTACACTAACATCTTTGAGTGTGTCGTTGTAAAGATAAACAAACTTGGGTATTTGAACTAACCCTCTAGCAAACTGCATGCCTAAAGGTGTGACTCGCCATAGTCCGCTAGATCTTTTCTCTGAATCTTCACGAACTAACTTTTCATTACCTTCATCGTCTATCTCTACCTTGACTGACATATCTAAGTTCATAGGTTGAATTAAATGCCACCACTTCAATGTAGCAAATGTATAAGTTGCTACCACAGACTTAGGTGCTACTCTTGGCATATCAATCCAGTTCTCACCATGATTACTTGCCATCCATAGTAATGACTTCACCATAGATTCTGATACTTTGTAACGATATACCTTACCCCATCTGTCGCAACAAGGGCAATGCCCTCCCTTGTCACGTATCGTCAAGTCCCAGTTGTTTCTTGCTTGCTCAAGCGTTGTTTGTGCAGGGGGTGGTCTAAACCGTAATGCTTTGATTTGATCAAGCGTTATCATTATCTTTTTCCTTCCAAGTATTTAATTACCGCCTTAGCGTCAAGCAATGCTGATCTAGAAAATTCAAGTTCATCTTGCAAGGCATCATGCTTACCCCGCCAATCTAAGCACCATTGATGATACTTAGCGATTTCGGCTTCAAGTCCTTTGATGATCTTGTTAACGTCTTGCTTCACAGTGGTAGTCGGCTGACTACCTGCTTTCTTAACGTGTTTAGTTTTAACATAGTTACGTAGGGCATATGTACGTTGTACAGTTACACCTAACCTTGCCGCCATATCACTAACGGATATGTTTGGTTCTACTTTTAAAAGTTCAATCGATTTTGCTACTAGTGTTTGTTTCTTGCTCATTTAATTCTCCTGTTGTTAATAAAGATGGAAGATACTTAACGTCATCTTCCCTTACTACTAAAGCCACACCACCGCAGTCAATAATCTTTTTAAGATTAAGTTCTTGCAATGTAGTTAGCTTTCCTTTTCCAGCTTTAGTTTCAATGCCGAAAAATAGACCTTTATGGCAGACTAAAAAATCAGGTGCACCTTGCTTACCGTAACCGCCTGTAACTGGCATCACGTAATAAGCACCAAGCCCATCAAGGACTTGGCGCACTTGTTTTTTAACTTTCCCCTCGGGGGTCAGTGCCATCGTTCTCTCCTTTGAAAACCCAATAAATACTACTGTTAATACGACGACCAACGTTCTTGATTTCTTCGTTCTGCTTTGTGTGATCAAGTAACATTAAGACTGCAAGTTTATCTTGCACCCATTTTGGTAATTCGTCAACACTATCATAAGACATTTTTAACTCAGGTGCAAAGTTTTCTAATAAATCATAACAATCTGTTTGCACACTACTATCGGTATTAACCTTGATTCGATAGATAGGTTCTTCCTTTATCATTTCAAGGATTTGCATAAGTTCTTCTTCGGGTGCTGATAACATCTTTTTTCCGTGTTCGTCCACAGCATTAGCGTGAAAGCCCAAGTCATAAAAGATGTGTATATACATCGACTTCTCTCGTTTAGCGGCATCGTACATATTAACCTCGTTCTATATAGTAAGTAACTTCATCAATCTTCTGACCAACTTTGTCTACATATTGCCCATCGCTTAAGATACTAAGGACAGATATGCTACCTACGATGTCTTCAGGGAGACTTGACATAGGGTAGGTAGTCGGCTGACTACTCATCTCAGGTCTTTGCGAATTTCTACGCACGTCATCTACCTCTTGTACATCAACATACATATCCTCTCCGACCTTACGGCAACGCACAAATAACATCTGTACCTTACGTACTTCCTCGGCTCTTGCTTCGGCAACGGCTTCCTCTACTTGCTCTGCCGCTTTTTTAAATGCCTCGGTCTTAAACTGTATACCCAAAGACTTAAGATGTAAAAGTTCTGCCAGTACTTCTTGGTTACTGTTAGTAACTATTCTTGATACATCACGCATCTTGTTCTGTGCTTTGTCATACACAGTAGACACAGATCTATGTACGCTATCATAAAATGCCGTTGCTAGTTCCTTATGGGTATATGGCACAAGATATTTACACGCATTTTTTACGGCTTTGTTAGCATCTGCTGACATAATCATATGGTATTGATCTCGGTGCGTACCATACTTATCATTCATGATCTTGCGACTGTATACACCATAGCTAGGTACTGCCTTGTTACTATCTTTCTTGACTGCATAGTTACGGAAACCCACCCGACCTAAGTCAAATGGAAACTCATCCATCACTACACAGAACTCATCAACGATGAAACATCTCCCCTGTACACCTGTCGCAACGACGTGTTGTACTGACGTTACCTCGGCAGGGATTAGCTTAGCACTTGGCATACTTTGTTGTAGTGTAGTTAAGAACCCGACCATCTCTTGTGGCACAGGACAATCGCTGTACCAATGAAGCCAGTTACACTCTTTGCTCGTCTGCTTAGCCCGAGCGACCCTCTCTCGATAGTTATCGTTTGCCAATATTCGCTTAATGTCTACTAGTTTTGCAGTCATATTTATTCTCCTTAAACCATGTCTATTAAATAAAAGTTACCTGTCTTGCGAACCAAATCCCTAAGCATTTTGAATGAATTTGCTTTGGGTTGGAATCGTCCCTGCTCTAATGCATTCATCTCATTAGCTATACAAACTGCAAATGCCATACGTTTATCGTGTTGTTCATCTTCTAGTAGTCCACGGACTACCTCAGATCCAACTTGTTTAGTCCAATACCAATAACTACCACCGCCAGTTAGTGTTCCTGCATATTCATGACGGTTACTATTAAGTGTTTCACCTAGTACAGGAAGAACTATCTGCATCCAATCCCACAGCTCCCGTACCTTCGGAGCGTAACTCCTGTCAAGATCTTTATCAATCCTTCTCGTTTGCATAGGTAACAGATCACTAACACGCTCGAACCCATCAGGATTTATATCTTTAAACACTAACGTATTATCTTTAATACTTGTAAATATTTTAGTGTTGTGATCGTAGCTACCTTGTGACTTCGGCAAGTAAAACTCTTTCAAAGTTCCATCTTTATTTCTTTGATGAACAAAGTGTTTACCGTTGCTACCCCAATCAAAGTACATACCTTGTGGTAAGTACCTATCTATAAACTGATAGCGAGATACCGATGAACCACCGTTTAGGTTGTTACGTATAGTAATGTAGTCACCATCAGGCTTGCGTTCCCATGTAATCGGACAAACGTTCTGATATGTCCCCTCGGGGTTATTACCACCTGCACCCCAGTATGCCCAGTTACCATCCATCAATAGGTACTTGGTATCACTTACTTTGTGTATACGATTCCACCAATACCGACGTTGACCCAATGGACGAATGTCCTCAGTGCGCCCCCGAATCGGCTTAGTTTCCGCATAATGTTTTGCTACTTGGTCAAACGTATTGAACATTCCCATTATTCTTCTCCTGTTATTAACTTGATTAACACTGTTACTACATAAATGACAACAGCTACCAATGCAACGGCTACCGCACAAACACTTAATCCTATTAAGTACCTCGTAAACTCGGTAAACATATCCATTTAGTTCTCCTCAATATGTACAGTCACACCAACATCTGCGTTGGCACTCTTATTACCTTGAATACACCACAACACAGGCACAGACCACTGCCCCCATGACCCACCCAAATAGCCATCTGTTAACACAACAACACACTCGGGCTTGATGCCATGCTCGTTCATATACATCGGCACACACTCGACGTTAGTACCACCGCCCCCTGCAGGCTTGGTAGACCTCACCAAATCATCAAGTTCATCTTGCATATAAACTTCTTCCTTACATACGTCCGTGTCCCAATACAACATACGAACCTTGCTCGGCTTAACCTGATCACAGATACCTTTGACCTCTGTTAAGAACTTCATCAGTTCATGCTGACCAATCGAACCCGACGTATCTATGGCTATGACAATCTCACCGATTGATTCACTAATGCTTGACGGCATTAACATATCCATACCCACATATCTACGGTTAGGTTTGCGCCATGTAGAGTAGTCTTTACCTGCACAAGTTGTTGTCACAAAGTCACGTAGTAACTCTTTCCAATCTTTCTTGGTTTGCAATAACTCACTAATATCACGTAACCCACCAGTACCCATCTTGCCTGCCATGATTGCGCCTTGCCTTACAGCTTCATCAATATCTTTGGCTAACTCCTCAGCTTCTTCGGCAGATAACGCTTGAGCACCCTCCCAGTCATGGTCATCGAAACCAGTGCCCTCACCCAAACCTTGACCTTTACCTTTTCCATTACTAGGTGGTAGTAAGTCAAAGACTTGTTTAGAGTCCATGCCTGCATACTTGAGATCCATCAGCCCACCATCGGGCATTCGTATCCACCCACTCCTACATGCATCGGTATCTGTTAACTTGTGATTGATTACATAGTCACATGCTTGGTTGGCTCGTTCATGATCTAAGTCATGCAGATACTTCCATGTAGTCAAGTGTCGATACATCTTGTGATAACACTCATGCAACATTAAGAATCTAAACTCAGCGTCATTCAAAGAGTCAACAAACTCCCGACCATACTTCTCGTCACGTCCGTTGGTACATGCAGTTGGTAGTCCGTCGACTACTTCTTTGTTACCAATCATGAGTACCCCTGCAAGGGCGACAAACTCTTCCCGACCCACAATATCAGTTGTAGCCTTCATAAGTCGTTGCTCTGCAGTTAATGGTTTACCTATTGCTAACATGTTATACCCCCAAAGAACACTAATTTAATAGTGATTAGTAAAATACATACAGATACGGTTATCAATATCGCACCGAAACAATAATCAACAAAACCATCATTCATATCAATCTCCTATGTAAAGTTACTTCTTATCTGCGCTAAACATGAAGTTGTTGTCCATGCACCATTGAGTAAACTTCTTATTACCCATGACCATAGACTGACGTTGATACTTCGGATTGCGTACCTGCATAGCGAATAGACCTTGTGCTTCTTTATCTAAACGATTGAGGTATTCCATCCAAGGATCAATGAACTCTTTGTTCATAGTCGCAAGCGCACGATACACAACCATGACAATGCCTGATGCGGATTGCGGGATCTTGGCAGTTGACGGACTCGTCTTAATATCTTCCTGTCTTGGCAGTTGATCGACCAGATCAATATAGGCTTCAAGGTCAGCACCACCACGAGCACCGATAGTACCCATGAGATTAGACTTCAATGCGTTCTTGCTCATCTTGTCCTTAGCCCATAACCAATGACTTGCTAACTCAAGACTGCGTGGTGTCACGAATGACGGACGTTGTGACTTCGGATGATAGATATAAGGGTTACCACCTATATCATCGTCAGGCTTCTCGATCTCTTCATAAGATTGAAAGAGTTGTTCACCATGTTCTTTGACCCACATAATCATGGCAGGATTTATTCCTGCGTTGATAGCAAAGCCCTCGATCCACTCGGTAGCCGTTGGCTTCTTCATACGTATGACTGTGATGCGATTGCGGTGGTGTGGCATAAGTAAGTCACCGACCCCCTCTGTTCCTAGGTTAGTGGTGGCAAACACGATAGACCCTTCGGGTAACTTCTTAGTACCAAAGGTACGTTCTAACATCACACGCATCATGCCATTCTTGACTGATGGATTCGCCTTACCAAACTCATCAATCATTAAGATGATTGGCTTGTCGTGGTGTAGACCCATCTCTTCGTTAGGTACAAAGCGTACAAAGTCCTCGGTACTGTCGTCACGCAAGATCTTGGGCAACATCAAATCGCCTAAGTCCTTGGTAGTGCAGTCAAAATAGCAAGGCACGTGAGTTGGTAACTTCTGTGCCAACACCTTAAGGATTGAGGATTTACCTGTACCCATGTGACCTTGAACCAAGGTAGTCAGCCGACTACCAGTAGCGAGGATTGAATCGACGCACTCGTCGAGGGATTGTGCGAATAACTGCTCTGCTGATTGTTTCATGTAATTCTCCTGTTTAAATTGATCGTACTTATTGCCGATTGTTGATTAACGTACCACTCCATAACTTCTTACCACGAAAACTCTTTCATTAAAGCGTCGACCTTGCTCTTAGTATCTAAGCGTAGATCATCGTCCTCACGCAGAGCATCGGGTGTAATACCTCGTAAGGCATTTTCAATCTTTGCTTTGGCTCGTGACATCTTGACATCACCTGTGACATTAAACTTATCTAGCAAGTCCACCATGTCAGCGACGTTTGATACCAGTGAGTCACGGAATATCTGCTTCTTATTACCTGACAGCTTAGTGCTCATGCTTGATAATGCTTCGTACGTACGCTCCCATATATCCTTGTATGCGTTGTCGATATTCTCCTGATAGAACTGAGCATAAGACTCCTTAAGTTGTTGCTGGGCTTCATTGCCTACGTCTACCCGCCAATCACCTACATCGGGTACTGGCGCATACTTAACCGAAAACCTAAACTTACTG
>Ga0214246_1000433_pt1 | contig 11369 bp, 12 predicted proteins | sample TroBogypolimnion_41_FD_153084 | JGI IMG/M metagenome (GOLD analysis project Ga0214246, IMG submission 153084) | Freshwater microbial communities from Trout Bog Lake, WI - 29MAY2009 hypolimnion | ecosystem: Environmental > Aquatic > Freshwater > Lake > Hypolimnion/Profundal zone | place: Trout...
TTTGTCTTTAGGAATAGGATTCTCTACAGCAATTACGCCCATTGTAGGTGAAGCTGATGCCGAAAATAATCCGTTAAAAATTCGTTCCGCTTTTCATAATGGTTTGTTTTTGTGTGTTATTCTTGGTTTTTCCCTTTTCGGATTGATTGTTTTAGGAAAACCATTAATGGAATTATTGCACCAACCGGAAGAAGTAATTGTTTTGGCAAAACCCTATTTGGATTGGGTTGGGTTTTCCTTAGTGCCCCTTATTATTTATCAAGGGTATAAGCAATTTGCCGATGGACTTTCCCTGACTAAATATTCCTTGTATGCTATTGTGATGGCAAATATTGTACACGTTATCATCAATTATTGTTTGATTTATGGCGTTTGGATTTTCCCTAAAATGGGCATCCTGGGCGCTGGATTGGGAACTGTGATTTCTAGGATTGCGATGGTTGTTTTTATGCACGTTATTTTATCACGACAAGAGCAGTTAAAACAATACTTCCATAATTTCAGCTTTGAGGAAATCAAGAAAGAAACCATCAAGAAAATTATGAGTTTAGGAATACCTTCCGCCTTACAAATGTTGTTTGAAGTGGTGTTGTTTACTGCCGGAATTTGGTTATGTGGTACTATTGGTAAAACGAGTCAAGCTGCCAATCAGATTGCGTTGAGTTTAGCTTCTATGACCTTTATGTTTGCTATGGGATTGAGCGTGGTATCGATGATTCGTGTGAGCAATCAAAAAGGATTGCAAGATTATAAAAGCTTGGTGATTGTAGCACGCTCGATATTCTTATTGGCAATTCTGATTGAAATAGTCTTTGCGTTATTGTTTGTAATTTTACATCAAATAGTGCCGCCTTTATTTTTAGATATGACGAATCCTTCCGAGTTAGTAGACAATCAAGAAGTTGTGGCTATTGCAGCAAAATTACTTTTAGTGGCGGCCGTTTTTCAAATCTCAGATGGTATTCAAGTGGTCGTGCTAGGTGCTTTGCGTGGATTGCAAGATGTAAAAATCCCTATGTATATTACTTTTGTTGCTTATTGGGTAATCGGATTTCCTATATCGTATTATTTAGGAGAGTGCACCCAATTAAAAGCCGTTGGTGTTTGGATAGGATTACTAGCAGGATTAACTGCTGCCGCGTTATTTTTATTTATTCGATTTCATTATTTGACCAAGAAATTGATTGTTGAAAATCATTAGTCAAAACTATTTAAGGAAATTTCTGTAACTAATAGTTCCCTTTTGCGTATAATTATCGTACAATTAAATATGTAAAAAAATGATACTATTACTAATTATTGGGGTTATTCTTATTCTTGCTGGTTTTTCTTTGAAAGCCAATGCCAATCCTTTCTCAAAATATTCGGGAACTTTACGAATCATAGGTTTTTTAATTATTGGATTGGGATTGTTTTCTTCTATGTTCAAACAAATTGATGCTGGAAAAGTAGGGGTCAAATCATTGTATGGAAATGTAGAGCCTGATGTTTTACAAAGTGGACTACACATTATCAATCCGTTATTGGATGTGACTGTTTTTAGTATTCAAACTCAAAACTATACCATGTCAGCTATTCATGATGAAGGTTCCAAAGCAGGAGATGATGCTATTAGAGTGTTGTCTAATGATGGTTTGGAAGTAGTCATTGACTTAACCGTCTTGTATCGTGTATTGCCAGGGGATGCCCCTAAAATTCTAAAAGGAATTGGTGAAGAATATACTGATAAAATTGTACGTCCAATTACTAGAACACGTATTCGTGACAATGCTGTTTATTATGATGCTGTGGCATTGTATTCTACGAAGAGAAATGAATTTCAACAACGTATCTTCAAAACGATAGAAGCTGATTTCAAAAAAAGGGGATTGGTTTTAGAGCAATTGTTAATCAGAAATATCAATTTGCCTACTTCGGTTAAGAAAACCATAGAGAGTAAAATCAATGCGGAGCAAGATGCTCAAAAAATGCAATTCGTGTTGCAAAAAGAAAAACAAGAAGCGGAACGTAAAAGAGTAGAGGCACAAGGTATTGCAGATTATCAAAAGATTATTTCAACCAATCTTACGGACAAACAATTGCAATACGAACAAATAAAAGCACAGAAAGAACTTGCGGCTTCACCCAATACTAAAATTATTTTTATGGGAAAAAATAACGGTTCGGTAATTTTATCTGATAAATAAAAAAAAGAGTATAGAGAATAGAAAATAGATGATAGACTTTTAAAATAGTTATGTATTTTTGTCTTTATTCTATTTTCTAACCTCTAACCTCTTAAACATGCAATTACCAAAATTCGTATTAGCAGACAATTCTGATTTTTCTGAAGATATATTCGTTATTCATTTAGATTTCCCTCGTTTTCTTATTAATTTAAAAGATGATGAAGTAGAGTTTTTGGAAGATTTAGAAGGAGAAGACGAAACAGAATTAGAATCGGAAATGGAGCATCTAATTACACTGGCAGGAGAATTCTACGATAGAGAAATGAAAGCCTACGAAGATTAATTATTATATTTATCCAACAAAATCATAGCAGCTGCAAAAGGTGAGATTTCATTTTTTTGCACTGCTTTTTTGTTTTCTTCCAATAGTTTGATAATCTCCGGATGGTTGTAGAAATTGGATTTCAATTGTTCGTTGATGGTTTCCATCATCCAAAATTGATTCTGATCTTGACGTTTTTCTTCAAAATAATGGTTGCCTTTTACCAATTCAAAATAATCAGAAATCGTATTCCAAACCTCATTGATTCCTTCTTTGGTATACGAACTGCAGGTGGCAGCTGTAGGAATCCAGCCCGACTTTTTAGCGGGGAATAAATGTAACGCTCTGTTGAATTCGGTTTTGGCTAGTTTTGCTCTATTGATATTATCCCCATCGGCTTTATTGATGACAATAGCATCCGCCATTTCCATTATGCCCCGTTTAATACCTTGCAACTCGTCGCCAGCCCCCGATATTTTCAATAGCAAAAAGAAATCTACCATGCTATGAACAGCAGTTTCGCTTTGTCCCACACCTACAGTTTCAATTATTATTGTATCAAATCCACAAGCTTCACAAAGGATAATTGTTTCTCTTGTTTTTCTAGCAACACCCCCAAGGGTTTCACCGGATGCACTCGGACGAATAAAAGCATTTTCATCCTTAACGAGTTCTTCCATTCGGGTTTTATCCCCTAAAATACTTCCATGTGAAATGGTACTACTAGGGTCAACGGCCAAAACAGCGACTTTCTTTCCTAAATCGGTTAGGTGTTTTCCAAAGGCTTCAATAAACGTACTTTTCCCCACACCAGGAACACCTGTAATACCAATGCGAATTGACTGATTAGCCTGAGGCAAACACGCTTGAATAATCGCATTAGCTTTCTCTAAATGTTCCGGATTGGTGCTTTCAACTAAGGTAATGGCACGGCTCAAAGCAATTTTATCCCCCTTTAAAATACCATCAATCAATTCTTGTGCAGAAGGTTGTTCTTTTCTTTTTTGTTGGATTACTTTCAAAGACGACCTACTCAATGACTGTGGTTGTTCCACACCATCTTTTTCCGATAACGCTGATTTACTTGGAGGTTGTTTCAATTTCAAAAGTTTGCTATCACAAATTTACATAAAAATAAGTCATTTACTAAAATTCTTTAGGAGCGAATCGCTTGCTAACATTTGTATTCCTTTTTCCCGCTTTCCGAGTTACAAGGTAACTTCTCCAATCGGGGCTAGATTGTATTCGTCTTTTGCAAAATCATCCTTCCAAAAGAATTATTTTGCTAATCATTACTTTCTATTTATTAATCACTATTTTTTTTCTATTTTTACTTCTCAATTTACATATAATGCAACTCAATCCAGAAATACTTCAAAAACTAACAGCTATAGTTGGTGCATCCTATATTTTTACAGATCAAGAAACTCGCAATCACTACGGACATGACGAAACCGAAGATTATGTTTTTCCGCCGCATGTGGTTTTAAAACCGGCTACTGCTCAAGAGATTTCTGAGATTTTAAAAGTAGCCAATACATATAAAATTCCAACTACACCTATAGGCGCTAGAACAGGTTTGAGCGGTGGTGCATTGAGTATTTATCAAGGCATTGGATTGTCGATGGAGCGGTTGAATACCATTTTAGAAATCGATGAACAAAATCTTCAAGTCATTGTGGAACCAGCCGTCATTACGCAAGTATTGCGCGAGGCAGTTGCTGAAAAAGGATTGTTTTATCCGGTTGATCCCAGCAGTCAAGGAAGTTGCTGGATAGGAGGGAACGTCGCTGAAAATTCAGGAGGAGCCAGAGCTGTTAAATATGGTGTCACCAAGGATTATGTGCTCAATTTAGAAGTTGTTTTGCCTAACGGAGAAATCATTTGGACCGGAGCCAACACTTTAAAAAATTCCACGGGGTATAATCTGACCCAATTGATGGTGGGAAGCGAAGGAACTCTTGGTGTAATTACCAAAATCGTCTTAAAGTTGCTTCCTCAAAATTCGCACAATGTATTGATGTTAGTGCCTTTTTATAAAGCCAGTCAGGCGTGTGAGGCGGTGTCTGCTATTTTTAGAGCGGGAATTATTCCAAGTGCTTTAGAGTTTATGGAGCGCGATGCTATAGATTGGGCATTGAAATTTGTGGATGGACTCCATGTTCAAGTGGAAGATACAGTAGAAGCTCATCTGTTAATTGAAGTAGATGGCAACTATCCGGACATTCTACTGCAAGAAGCCGAAAAAATCATGGGGGTAGTAGAGCAATTTGAAATCGATGAGGTTTTATATGCTGATACCGAAGACCAGAAAAACGCCTTGTGGAAAATGCGTCGTTCGGTAGCTGAAGCGGTAAAATCAAATTCTATTTATAAAGAAGAAGATACGGTAGTGCCGAGATATGTATTGCCAGAATTATTAAGTGGTATTAAAAAAGCAGGCGCTAAATACGGATTCAAATCGGTTTGTTACGGGCATGCAGGCGATGGCAATCTGCATGTGAATATCATAAAAGGAGACCTGTCGGATGAAAATTGGGAAACGGAAGTACCCAAAGGAATTCGCGAAATATTCCAATTAACGGTGGCTTTAAAAGGGACACTTTCAGGCGAACACGGCATTGGTTTTGTTCAAAAAAACTATATGAATATTGCTTTTACAAAAGTACATTTAGAATTGATGGAACGCATTAAATATGTTTTTGATCCTAATAATATCCTCAATCCGGGAAAGATTTTTCCTGATGAGGTATAATATAACTAAAAAGGCACCCTTCATGAAGGGTGCCTTTTTAAATTAAAAACCTTAAGTTTTTTATCGTATTCCGTTTACAATGCCAATAAAGTCGTCTGCTTTTAAGGCAGCCCCCCCAATTAAGCCACCATCAACATCTGGTTTTCCAAATATTTCTTTAGCATTATCAGGTTTAACACTTCCGCCATATAGAATAGAAACATCTTCTGCAACATCACTTCCAAAGCGGGTGCGTACGGTTTCTCTAATAAATTCGTGCATTTCTTGCGCTTGTTCAGGTGAAGCAGTTTCTCCGGTTCCAATAGCCCAAACTGGCTCATAAGCCAAAATGATGTTTTCCCAAGCTTCATTACTAATGTGGAACAATCCATCACGCAATTGGTTTTCAACAACATTAAAATGTTGGTTGTTTTGACGGTCTTTTAATTCTTCTCCAAAGCAAAAAATCACAGTCATATTGTGTTTCAAAGCAGTATCCACTTTAAAAGCCAGTAAGGCATCTGTTTCTCCAAAATAAGCTCTTCTTTCTGAATGACCTAAGATAACGGTAGTAACGCCGATACTTGTCAACATATCCGCTGAAATTTCACCCGTATACGCTCCGTTTTCTGCCTGGTGCATGTTTTGTGCTGCAATGGTAATATTGGTAAATTCAACGTGGTCAGCAGCCGATGCCAAGTTTACAAATGTTGGAGCTACAATAATTTGTGCTTCTACATCATGTGGTAATTTAGTAATTAAATCATTTAATAAATCTTCGGTTTCTTCGGCATTTTTATTCATTTTCCAGTTACCTGCAACAATTTTAGTTCTCATTATTCTAGTGTTTTTAAAGTAGCATTTATTTTATCAAATTCGGTTTCAATTGCATGATACAATTCGACTTTCCCTTTTTTATTAATGATGATGTATCTGGGAATCCAATCCAGACCAATTGATTTTCCAAAGGCACCTTTCATACCTTCCGTATCATTTACCCAGTAGTGTTCTCCTTTTAAATCGTGTTTTGCAATTCCGGCTTTCCATTTGTCAAAGGTCTTGTCCATGGAAACAAACAAATAAACTACATTTGGATTATTGGCTTGCAATTCTTTTACTTTGGGCATAGCGCCCACGCAATCACCACACCAAGAAGCCCACACTTCCATGACAATAGTTTTTCCTTTGTATTTTTCAAGTACCTCCTTGAATTTAATTTCCTTGCCATCAATGTCTGTCAATTTTTGTGTTTGACTTTCTTTGGAGAACGACTTATTTTGTGCATTAGAACAAGATATTGATGTTATAATGATAGTGAACAATACTAGTATTTTTTTCATAGCTTATTTTTTTAACAAAGTTAGGTAATTTAAAGGTTGGTTGCCTTGTGAAAACGACTAATCCATTTTAATAGTAAAAGACAATTCACTACAATGACAAAAAATCCGATTACAGGATAAAGCGGTAATTCTAGTAGTTTCAAATTGCTTTTGAGAGTGGTCAAATAAATACCAATCTTCATAAAAACTAAGCAAATGAAAATATTGAAAAGAGCTTTCGCTTTTTCTTTGACTATTATTTTAATACGATTAATCAATTATTTTTTTAATTCGGAATACGATTTTTTCAAATAGACTGCCAAATCAGCTCCGTTAAATTTGTTGTCTTTGATGCCATCGTAGTATTTAATTTCATTGCCATTCCAAAAATATTTTACTCCAGGTGTATCTCTATTTTTGCCAAGAATATTCCAAAAAGGAATGATTTCAATAATTTTATATGGATAGGAAGCTCCCGCTTCTTTAAAGAATTCCGGAATCAAATCCGGTTCCTCGTTCATAAAAAGAATGGAAAGAGGCGGTAGACTTGCGTCTTTCTTTCTCATTTCTGTCAACTCCTTAGCCGCAGCTCTACAATGGTCGCAGCCTGGAACAAAATAACAAAGAATCTTTTTCCCTTTATCAATCCCAGGAAAATACTTTGCATTTCCCGATGTAACATTTTTAGGTTCGTTGGTATTGGTAACTTCTATTTTTTTTATCGAATCTTTTTTTATTGCTACCGCTGCTGTTTTCGTTTTGACGGTATCTATTGGAGCGGTAGTATTCGAAATAGTATCTTGAGGTGTTTCTGAAACAGGAGAAACGCTAAAGTTTGAGGTAGGTGGTTGTATAGGCGCCAACATAAAAATCCACAAAATAGTAGCAAAAAGGATGGTTGTCAATACCCAGAAATTACCATTAGGTGCCACTTTAGGTAAAAGCGAAAACAGGTAAATTAAAAGACCGATAGCCACAATGTTTTTAAGAATTGCTTCAATAGGGGTCATCGGAAATAATTCACCAAAGCAACCGCAATTTCCTGTATTTCCTCCACTTAAGAATGTAACATACGATAGATGTCCAATAAATACGGTCAACATTAAAATAGTCACCGGAATTAGAAATTTGCGCAACCAGTTGTTTTGCAATAGCAATACTCCTAAGGCCAATTCAATTCCGATAAGCGTTCGAGAAAAATAAGGAGCAAAACCTTCAGAAAATCCCATAGGATACAGTTGTTTTACTTCAAAAGTTGAAATAGCAAAATAAGGAGAATCTAATAAATGACCTTTTGAAAGTTTAGCTAGTGCTGAGATAATAAATAAAGCAGCTACAATAATTCTTAAAGTCCAAGCGATGTATGATTTTTTAGTTTCCATTTAAAAATGAATTATTTTTAAACCAGTAAGGAATTAAGTAGAATTTTAATTTTTATTAGTTTAAGGTTTATAGTACAAATATACGCAGTTAAGTAACTATTTTTGTTAATGAATTGTTATTTGCTATTTAATCTTTCCCATTAAAATTAGTGCAAATACCGAATAATTTATCATGTCTTGATAATTGGCATCGATACCTTCTGAAACTAATGTTTTTCCTTTGTTGTCTTCAATTTGTTTTACTCGAAGTAATTTTTGTAGAATCAAATCGGTTAATGAACTCACTCTCATTTCGCGCCATGCTTCCCCGTAATCGTGGTTTTTGTCTTCCATCAATTGTTTGGTTAAAGCTATTTTTTCGTCATATAGTTGTACTGCTTTTACAGTAGTCAAATCGGGTTGTTCTACCACCCCCAATTCCAATTGAATCAATGCCATGATACAATAGTTGATAATTCCGATGAATTCTCCGGTTTCGTCCTCGTCTACTTTTCGTATGTCATTTTCCTGTAGACTTCTAATGCGTTGCGCTTTGATGAAAATTTGGTCGGTTAATGACGGCAAACGCAAAATGCGCCAAGCACTTCCATAATCCGTCATTTTTTTGCTAAACAAATCACGGCAAATGCCAATTACTTTATCGTATTCTTGTGAAGTATTCTTCATTAATGGTATCTTTGTATGAATTTTGTTCAAAAGTAAAAAAAATAAGAACAAAGATAATAGAGAATAGAATAAAGATTTTAAATTAATGACAATCAACTGTAACGGAAAACTTATTGATTTATCTTCGCCAAAAGTAATGGGAATACTCAATGTAACTCCCAATTCTTTTTTTGATGGCGGCAAACATTCCGACCTCAAGGCAATCTTATCTCAAGTTGAAAAAATGCTTTCTGAAGGCGCAACCTTTATTGATATTGGTGGGTATTCCAGTAAACCCAGTGCTGAATTTGTTTCCGAAGAGGAAGAATTAAGTCGCTTGCTTCCCGTGGTGCAACAAATTGTTCGTGAGTTTCCAACAGCAATTCTTTCTATTGATACCTTCAGAAGTAAGGTTGCGCAAGCTACAATTGAAAATGGTGCTGCCATAATCAATGATATTTCGGCTGGAAAACTAGATGATATGATGCTTCAAACCGTGGCTCAGCTTCAAGTGCCTTACATTATGATGCATATGAAAGGAACACCACAAACCATGCAATCTATGGCACAATATGAGAATATTGTTAAAGAAATGGTGTTTTATTTTTCTGAGCGAGTAGCCCAAGCAAGAAGCCTTGGTATCAACGATATAATTATTGATCCAGGTTTCGGATTTGCAAAAACAATCCCACAAAATTTTGAGGTATTAACTAAGTTAGAGTTGTTTCAAATGTTGGAATTACCGCTATTGGCTGGAGTATCAAGAAAGTCAATGATCTACAAAACGCTGGAGACCACTCCTGACTTTGCATTAAACGGAACCACATCTTTAAACACCATCGCTTTACTGAAAGGTGCTACAATTTTACGGGTCCACGATGTAAAAGAAGCCGTAGAATGCGTTACATTGTACCATCAATTAAATATAAAATAAGCGTCAGTTCGCGTGTTTTTTATCTCATGCAATGAAATAAAAATGAATCGAACCCCTTTCAAATAATTATAAAATGAAAAACTACAGTATTCTATTACTAGCCTTGGTATTGTTGTCTTGCAATGGCAATAGAGACGTTCAACTTCCAAAAGCAAAGGGCACTATTGTGGCTGATGTTCAAGAGCATTCCCCGATTTATATTTTTTTTAAAGTAAATAAGCAAGATACTCTTGCGGACGTCAATAGAAAGAATGAAATAGTATCCACCAATTGGATTTTTAATATTGATAAGCGGTTGCCTTTGCGATTGATTGTGCCCGAATTAATAAAGTTACAAGCTAAAAAAGACGGCAGTATCCACAAAAACGAAGCCGCTGAAAACTTTTTTTCGTATGACAACGAGATAAAGAAAACTATGGCTTTTTTACCCTTTACGAAAGTACACTATTTTGTAGCAAAGCCAGAACCTAAGGGGATTATCTATTTTAAGAAAGACAACACGGTTTATGTTGATTTGGTTAAAGTGAAACCAGAGCAACTCGCCCCGTATCTTATGTCCATGAAAGGAAGCGGATTAGAAACATTTCATCTTTGTTTTGATAAAAATTGTAGTTACGATCAATACATCAAGGCTAAAGTATTGATGTACAATTTAAAAAGCACCACTAAAGGAATCACATTTACTAATTCAGAATACGTTTATTAAGCCCCTTTGTCTTTCGTCCTTTTATTGATGATGATACGGTTCGTTTTTTAAAATAGTAAACCCACGGTACAATTGCTCAATGACAAACAAACGTACCATTTGATGCGAAAAAGTCATCGCCGAAAGGGATATTTTCCCTTGTGCTTTTTTATAAATAGCCTCACTAAAACCATAAGGTCCACCGATTACAAATACTAAAGTCTTAGTTCCGGCATTCATTTTCTTTTGCAAATAATCAGAAAATCCGACACTAGAAAAAGTACTTCCGTTTTCATCCAATAGAATCAATTGATCTGTTGGCGACAACTTTGATACAATTAATTCGCCTTCTTTTTCTTTTTGTTGCGTTTCCGACAAGTTCTTTACGTTTTTAATGTCGGGAATGACTTCCAAATCAAATTTGATATAAAAAGAGAGCCTTTTTGTATAATCGTCAATCAAAGTTTGTAACGATTTGTCATCCGTTTTGCCAATAGCAAGCAGCTTTATATTCATAAAAAAGTTATCTGTTTTTGATGGCAGCAATAATTTCGCTTAAGAATAAAGCGGAAACAACTCCCAATGCAAAAATAGATAAAAATACTACATTTCGTATTGCATCATGATTGGCAATTCTACTATAGTTACCAATACATACAGAAAACAGCAATGTAAAAACAATTAAACGTCTACGTGATTTCATGATATTTAGATATTAGTTAGCATAGTAAAATTAAGTAAAAAAAATCAAATTATTGTGTTTTTACCTCCGATAATCTTACTTTTGCACCACACAACTACAATACAATGTACAAACTACTCCTTCGCCCTATTCTTTTTTGGTTCGATCCTGAAGAAGTCCATTATTTCACCTTTTCTTTCATTCGATTTTTATCTAAACTACCTGGATTTCCATCGCTTTTCCAATCGTTATATTTAGTTAATGACAAACGCCTAGAAACAGAAGTATTTGGATTAAAATTTAAAAACCCAGTAGGTTTAGCCGCAGGTTTTGATAAAGATGCCAAATTATACAAAGAGCTTTCCAATTTTGGTTTCGGATTCATTGAAATCGGAACGCTAACCCCTGTGGGACAAGAAGGAAATCCTAAGAAAAGATTATTCCGTTTGAAGGAAGATTCGGCTATCATTAATCGGATGGGGTTCAATAATGGCGGTG
>Ga0214246_1000442_pt1 | contig 11238 bp, 11 predicted proteins | sample TroBogypolimnion_41_FD_153084 | JGI IMG/M metagenome (GOLD analysis project Ga0214246, IMG submission 153084) | Freshwater microbial communities from Trout Bog Lake, WI - 29MAY2009 hypolimnion | ecosystem: Environmental > Aquatic > Freshwater > Lake > Hypolimnion/Profundal zone | place: Trout...
TAGCAACGGTTACACTATCTCGATCTATATTAGTTCTTCTTACTTTAATAGGGGTCTCATCCGCTACTGTTGAGCTTGCTATCATATTTTCTTTAATTACTACAGCATCTGTTAAAACAAAAGGAGTTGGGATCATCCAATTGCGTCTTTTGTCCATACTGAATAGTGAATTATTCATTAAATCAAACGAACTTTCTACCAAATTCATATCCAGTTTTTGATTTGTTGGTATTGAAAATTCTAAAGTTAATGGAATATTACCTACCACATAGTAACTTACCAATTTGTTACTTTTTTGACTGATAATATTGCTTTTCAGATCAATTGCTTTTACTCCGTTGGCTTTGAGATTCGTGATTGTTAGTTTTTCATTTGCAAAAATATCGTAGCGATTCACTTTTCGATTAGGAGAGATAACAATTTTTAAATAGCGTTGGTTACCCGCCGTAGAATCCTTTAAAAACTCGATGGTGGGTTTGGCAATTTTTTTCAATGGAGCCTCTGCCATAAAGGTGAATTCCGAGCCGTATTTACTATATAATTTATTACTATTTAACGGTTTTCCATCTTTTGGATGTTCCCCTAAATAGCCTTTAGTCCATTCGTCTAAATTGGTATCATAAGTCGCCCAATAGGCTTTATTCGCATCTCCATTTAGTAGATAAACCAGACTGTTTGGTTTGGCTTTTCCATATTCATATCCTGACGATTGATGCGCTTTTACAAAAAAGCCAATAGACACTAAAAAGAATACACTTGCCCAGAGTCTTTTTTGTGTAAACGAACCAAAAATGGGTAACAGCAAGGTAAACGCTAGCACAGTCAATATGGAACTTCCAAATAAAATTTTTAGTCCTAAACCAATAGGAAACATCTGAATAAACGGAGCGATAATGACTAAAGTAGGAAGTGCCAATACAATATTTAAAAGCCTATTTGATTTTTGTGTAAACACGTAATATACCAACATTAGTGAGCTAGAAAGTACAGGAATGATTAAAAATCCAGCGCCTTGAAGCTTGATAAAAATGGCAATATTTATCAGCAACCAAATAATCAACGGGGCAATCATCTGACTCATTTCAGAATTTCGCTTTGATTCTTTTTGGTAAAAAAGAAAGCAAATGGCCATCGTTAAACTCACAAATCCATAAATATAATCGTGTCCATTATAGGTAAAGCCTTGAAGGATGTCGTTGTATTGTGGATAGAATCCGAGCAGTAATTTCCAGATTACATAAGTCACTACACCTGAAACAAACAACGACCCCAACAGCGGCACAAAACCACTAATGATTTCGTCCATTCGCAATAATTGTTTTCCCAATCCGATAAAAGAAAAAACAAATACTAATGTGAAGGCTATAATAAGCATCGGTAATATCCAAGAAAAAGGATATTTCAAAAAGGCGAACGGAATACTAAAATATACTTTTTCTTCAGTTGAATTTAAGTTGGTCAAATCAGCATTTGAAAAATGTTTTAATAACGGAAACAAATAAGTACCTTGATGAGCCAAGGTATTTGGATCCAAATGATTGTAGGTATCTTGCATGGTGTGATAGTTGAAATGACTATCAATAAAAGCAAAATTAAACCCTTGAATTTTTCCATTTTCTCTAAAAACGGTCAAATCAGTATCGTTAGGCAACATTTTATAAATGCTATACATTAATGAATTGGACACCGGATATTTCACTTTTCCATCAGCAAAAGCATCTACCATTTTGGCATTTCCTTGATTGGTTTCCATCAACATATAACTAGGTCCTGATGAACCTCGAGCTTCTAAGTTTAAAGCCAATCCCACTTCTTTTGCCCAGCGGTGTTGTGTTACAAAAAGCGCTGCACCGTTCAAACCTAACTCTTCTGCATCAGAAAATAAGATGATAATATCGTTTTTGTGTTTGGCTTTGGAATGTAAAAATGCTCGAACAGTTTCTAAGATGGTGGCTACACCACTCGCATCATCACTTGAGCCATAAGAAAATGAATGAGGAGCGGAATCATAATGGGAAAGCAACAACAAGGCTTTGGTATTTGCCGACCCTTTGATACGTGCCAAGATATTTTTAGAATAAACTAAAGTCCCTTTTTCTGTCATCGTAAAACCTTCTTGAATGGAAGTCTCTAAGCTTAGACCTTTTAATTCTTTCACTAAATAGTCGGTTACTACTTGGTGATTTTGAGAACCTACAAAATGGGGTTTAGCGGATATTTCTTTTACTATTGTTAAGGCGCGTTTGGTAGAAAATTCAGAAAGAGGTGCTTCGGTAGTGTCATAATTCTGTGGCATCATAACATAGAAAATACCAAACAATAGTGCCAATAGCACTAGCATGGTATTTAATGAAGTATAGTTTTTTCTCATTTTAAAATTCCTTTTTCACTAGCATATAATAATCATTTTCCAACAACCGATAGCCTTGGTCGTATACAAAATGATAAGTATTGCCTGTATTGGTATTCAAAATATAAGTAAAATAGGTGAAATCAAATCCTTTGCTCAACAGTTTTGTGCGAGTTGTTTTTGATTTTCCATCAACGTTCAGCGCCAACAATATACGGTAATTTTTGCGTAATTTATTGTTTACGTTGCGCATATAATTAGTACTGTCTTTGTTTATTTTATTGTTGTAGGTATTGCGACAACCGTCGCTACAGAACTTTTTGTCCTCACGACCTACAATTTTTTCGTTGCATTCTAAACAGTTTTTTGACATGTTTACTTCGTTTAAATTCAACCAAATATAGTAAATATATTTCCATTTACAAACGGTTACAAATAGTTATAATTAGTTACAACCGAAAGTAAGCAATTAACTACCGACTAAAATTTGGTGTTCGTCGCAACTTTGCCTCGTCGGAAATGAGAAACGAAAAACTCACTAAAGACAACTCATCACAAAAAAAATAACAAAAACAATTTAATTTTTAGACACCATGAAAGCATTAAGAAACACCGTTCAATTAATTGGACATGTAGGACAAGAGCCAGAAATCAAAACCCTAGACGGAGGAAGAAAAATGGCAAACATCACTATCGCTACCAACGAGGTATATTACAAAGAGAATGGTGATAAGGTAGAAAACACTGAATGGCACCGTGTGGTGGCTTGGGGGAAAACTGCCGAAATTATCGAAAAGTATGTAGTAAAAGGTAAAGAAATTGCCATTGAAGGAAAACTAACTCACCGAAGTTATGATGACAAAAATGGCGAGAAACGCTATATCACCGAAGTGGTAGCGAATGATGTTTTACTGTTGGGAAAATAAATGAAAAGTCATGAAAGCGCAACTTTTTATTATCCGATTGGCGCCCGAATATTTGTCGGACGACCAAGACCAATTGAATGAGTTTTTAGATTCGGTTACCCTCAAAGATTCTGCCGCCCAATTTTTGGAAGAACAAAGTCAATGGTCGGTTTTGATCCTTTATGATGTAGCTCCTTCAAAAAAACGGAAACAGCAGTGGGAGGAAATCATTGATTTATCGGAACACCAACAATTAACTTACGAAAATTTAAGGCTGTGGCGCAATGACAAAGCCAATAAAGAAGGAATCAAATGTTTTATGATTTGTCATAATACAGAGTTGATGGAAGTGGCAGTTAGACGTCCCAATACCCTTGAAGAACTCCAACAAATCAAAGGATTTCGAAAATATAAAATCGAGAAATATGGCGAAGATATTCTCTCCGTTTTGAACGCTTGTAACTAAAGAATTAATTATTGTATACTCTAAATATTTATTAACGATGGGAAATTTAACCGAAAACAGAATCGACACGGTACTCACGGAGGCCGTAATTACAGAAATTAATGATAGCATTATTGCTATTGAGGATCAACTGCCAGCTGGGAGTTTGACTGACGATGAACGAAGCAGATATAAAGCAATTGACGTTAATAACAAAATATTTGTTGAAGACGTTATTACTGAGGTTGGTATTAGTGGTGCAGGAATTATTCCGGCCTTTATTAAGCCAGCATTCATCAAAAATGACTTTATACTTTTTGAACAATTGGATGCGATTGAGTCGAATATGACTAATCTGTTGCGTCGAGTTTCTGATCTGAAACGCATTGCTGGAAGCGAAGCGTATGATTATTCACTAACAGTCTATCGCATTTATGAATCGGCTAACTTGGCGGGTATTCCAGGAGCCAAAGAATCGTATGAAAAACTAAGAGCACGATTTGATGCTCAAAATGCTGGTGCAGGAAGACCAACACCTACCGCATAGTTTTTTATTAATTACAATAAAAGCTGTTGAGTAAATTCTCAACAGCTTTTTTAAACGATTAAGATTTCCATTTTTGTATATATAATTATCAAAAATGGAAATTTAATTATCAAAAAAGAGAATTTAAATATCATAAATGATAATTTAATTGCCATTAAAGAGAATTTAAATATCAAAAACGGAAATTTAATTACCAAAAAAGAGAATTAAAATACCATTAATGCTATTTTAATTAGCATAATTGGAAATTTAAACATCAAAAATGGAAATTAAATTTACATAAATGATAATTCATTATACATTTTAGTATGAAAAAAAAGAATTTTCAAGAACCAACGGTACATATTGGGCAACTTTTAAAAAATTATATTGACAGAAACAAGGTTTTTAAAAGTGTTTTAGCTCGAAAATTGAATTCTAGAGATGCTCAAATCATTCGCTACCAAAAAAGTGCCTCTTTGAAAACAGAAATTCTATTAGCTTTATGCCATGCGATGAAGCACAATTTCTTTGCCGATATTGCTGCATTATTGCCTGCCGATTACTCTACTGATGTTCCAAAAGACACTTCCGACAAAGAGCAAATTGCACAACTTAAAGAGCAACTCAAAACACTAGAATCTGAGCGCAATATTTTAAAGCAGGTCTTGATTGGTCGAGGGGAATGAAATTAATGTTACGTTTTAATAAGGGCTTTATAAAAGAGGGAAAGGGGAAAGTTTTTAACACGAAAACGTTTTCGGAAGACCTATAATTAGCAACAACGGATTTTATTAGTATCTTTATTAAGTAATTACTAATAAATCAAGTCCCTAAGGAAATGAATGTCCACAAACAACTACTTTTAGTATTGGTGTTTGGCTGCTTTTTTCAAAGCGGGTTTTCTCAAGTTGGAATTAACACTACGGCACCTCTAAGTACATTAGATATTAATGGAAATTTATCGGTAAAAGTAATAACATTAACTGGGAGTGGTTCAGCTACTTTAATAAGTGATGGTGTTTATATTTCAGTAAATCCGCAGGCTACTAATCAAGAGTTTCAATTGCCAAGTGCTTCATCATATCCAGGAAGAATTTATATTATTCGTAACATTAATAATACTTACACTGCTATGTTGACTTCTGCAGGAGGTTTGTTATTCCCAAAAACTTCAACAACAGGCTCTTCACAAGTTTATATGTATGAAAACAGTTCAAGGAGCGTCATTGTTGCAAGTGATGGCTCCAATTGGACTTATTTCAATTAAACATCCATCAACTCCTGAAATAAATTCACAAACTCTCCAACATGGTATCCATCCATTAATCCGTGGTGCACATGAATGGACATTGCCATTGTTTTTTTACCCTTTTCCTCCATCATTTTCCCAAAAGATATTTTCGGACAACTGTCGGGATAACTAAAATTTCGGGCATGCGAATAGGAAGTAAAGTGAATCCAAGGTACGGCAGAAAAGTGAATTAAGTTGCTGTCAAATTCTCTCGTAAAAAGTCCAGTAGTAGTTTTAATTCTCGCAATTTCTTTTTGAGTGATGAAGGTAAAGTCCTGCAAGTCTTTGGTATATTCCATCAAGGAAAAGCCAAAGGTTTTGTCATCTCGAAGTATCGTTGCCGAGGCATCTATTTGGTCATATATATAAACTTCGTCGTCTATAATTCGATAGCGAAAGGGCTCGATGGCATTAACCGCTAGTAACGTTTTGTGCAAATAATAAGTAAAAAAAGAAACGCCTAACGCTTTTGAATTCGCATATGCTTTGGTGCAATCTATAGTGGTGGTTATTCCAAAAAAAGGTTCTTCCATTTGTTTGAAAAATAAGAAATGTTCTTTTCTATTCCAAGTGTTGAGGTTTAGTTTTTGCTTCATTTTTTTGCCGCTAAGACTCTAAGTCGCAAAGTTTTTAATCAATGATTTTTTAATCATTCATTTACATTAATAGTAAACTACTAATTAACAATGTTATTTTAATAAAATAGGTAAAACGTCAGTGATTTTTTCTAGCGTTTTAAAGTTTGGATGTTCTACTTTATGGTTCACTTTTTCGTGTTCCCAAGTGGTGTGAAACGGAATATGCACGGCATGACCACCAATGGCTAATACAGGCAACACATCTGATTTCAGTGAATTTCCAATCATAAAAAATTCATCTGCGTTGATTTCCAAACGCTTTAATAATTTTTCATAGTTCAATTCTTGCTTGTCAGCCATTACTTCAATATGATGAAAATAAGGGCCCAAACCCGAATCGTGTAGTTTGCGTTGTTGGTCTTTCAAATCACCTTTGGTGGCTACAATTAATTTGTATTTGCCATGTAAAGCTTTTAAAGTTTCTTCTACGCCATCCAATAATTCGATAGGTTTCTGAAGCAATTCTTTGCCGTATTGAATTATTTTTTCAATAATTTCAATAGGAATAGTTTTATTAGAAATGTTCATCGCCGCCTCAATCATAGAGAGGGTATAGCCTTTTATGCCATAACCATATAAATCTAAATTTTGAATTTCCACCCGAAATAATTCTTGTGATAATCCTTGTTGTGATAAATAATCACTCAACAGCGAGCAGAACTTTTGTTCCGTTTCCTGAAAATAAGGTTCGTTGATAAATAGGGTGTCGTCGGCGTCGAAGGCGATTACTTTTAGGATCATGGTTTTATAGTATTAACTAATCAACGCTCCATTTTCCACAGCATCCGCATCGGGGTTTACAAAAACCAATTTTCCTTCCGCATTATTAGTCATTAAAATCATGCCTTGACTTTCAACGCCACGCAAGGCTCTTGGTGCTAAATTCACTAAAACAGTTACGCGTTTTCCAACCACTTCTTCAGGGTTAAAATGTTCCGCAATTCCGGATACGATGGTTCTTACATCAATTCCAGTATCTACTTTCAAAACTAAAAGCTTGTTGGCTTTTGGCATTTTTTCAGCTTCTAGAATGGTCCCTACTCGTAAGTCTAATTTGGAAAAATCTTCAAAAGTGGATGTTTCTTTTTGTGGCTCTATCACTTTGTTTTCAGCTTTATTGGCTACTTTGGTAGCTTCTAGTTTATCAATTTGTTTTTGAATTTCGGCATCTTCAATTTGAGCAAATAATATTTCAGCTTCCCCTATTTGATTTCCTGCAGGAAGTAAATCGGTTCGTTCTGAAACGTCTTTCCAACTCAAATTCAAATCTGTTTTTAATATTCCTGATAATTTACAAGCTGTAAATGGCAAGAACGGTTCTGACAGTACTCTTAAAGCAGCTGCAATTTGCAACGCTACATACATTTGTGTTTGCACACGCTCTGGATTGGTTTTCACCATTTTCCAAGGCTCTTCGTCGGCTAGGTATTTATTTCCCAAACGAGCTACATTCATCAATTCGCCTTGTGCTTCTCTGAATCTATAGCGTTCTATTGAACTTGAAATCACCGCTGGATAAGCTTTTAATTCTGCTAAAGTTTGTTCATCCACTTCTGTAAATTCATTGGGAGCAGGAACAGTTCCGTTGTAATATTTATTGGTCAAGACCACCACCCGATTGATAAAGTTTCCAAAAATTGCGGCCAATTCATTATTATTTCTCGCTTGAAAATCTTTCCAAGTAAAGTCATTGTCTTTAGTTTCAGGAGCATTTGAAGTCAATGCATAACGCAATGAATCTTGCTTGTCTGGAAAATCTTGTAAGTATTCGTGCAACCAAACCGCCCAATTTTTAGACGTTGACAATTTGTTTCCTTCTAAATTTAAGAATTCATTGGCAGGGACGTTATCTGGTAAAATATAAGTCCCTTCGGCTTTCAACATTGCTGGAAAAATAATACAATGGAATACGATATTGTCTTTCCCGATAAAGTGAACCAATTTCGTATCAGCATCTTTCCAATAGGGTTCCCAATCTTTTCCTTCACGAGCCGCCCATTCTTTGGTAGAGGAGATATAGCCTATAGGAGCATCAAACCACACATACAATTTCTTTCCTTCCGCACCTTCCACGGGAACGTCAATTCCCCAATCTAAATCACGGGTTACGGCACGAGGTTTTAATCCATCATCCAACCATGATTTTACTTGACCCAATACATTTGTTTTCCAATCTTTCGCATGACCTACCAAGATCCATTCTTTCAAAAAGTCATCATATCTGTCCAAAGGTAAAAACCAATGTTTGGTTGATTTTAAGATAGGAGTCTCACCAGTAATCGTTGACTTGGGATTGATTAAATCAGTAGCGTTTAAAGTCGAGCCACATTTTTCACATTGGTCGCCATACGCTTCTTCATTGCCACATTTTGGGCAAGTTCCCACCACAAAACGGTCGGCTAAGAATTGATCGGCTTTAGCATCGTATAATTGTTCGGTAACTTCCTCAATAAAGTCACCGTTATCGTATAGTTTTCTAAAGAATTCAGAAGCGGTATCATGATGAATTTTAGAAGAAGTTCGAGAGTAATTGTCGAATGAAATTCCGAAATCAATAAATGATTTTCTAATAATTCCGTCGTATTTATCAATCACTTGTTGGGGTGTGATACCTTCTTTTTTGGCTTTCATAGAGATGGCTACCCCGTGTTCATCGCTTCCACAGATGAATGCGACATCTTTTCCTTGCAATCTTAAATAGCGTGCATAAATATCGGAAGGCACATAAACTCCAGCTAAATGCCCGATGTGAATGGGTCCGTTGGTATACGGCAAGGCTGCCGTTATGGTATATCTTTTTGGATTTTCTAACATGATATTCTTGTGGTATATAATATGCAAAAATAAGTTTTTAGCTATGAAATTACGAATTTATTTGTAATTTGTTTACTTTTGAAAAGCACTTTAAACGCTATTATTCTTTGTTAATGCGAAAGTTACTACTACTATTTACATTATTCTCAATTACTTCTTATTCTCAAAAAAAGATGATTATACCACCTTACTTAAAAAAAGGCGACACCATTGCTATTGTTGCCACGGCACGAAAAAACATTGAAGACAATTTGCAACCGGCCATCAGTTGGCTTCACCATTGGGGATTGGAAATAGTTATTGGCAAAACTATTGGTTTAGATCACAACCAATTGGCTGGTACGGATGAAGAACGAGCTGCCGATTTTCAAAAGCAACTGGACAATCCCAATATAAAAGCCATTTGGTGTGTTCGTGGCGGTTATGGAACTGTACGTATGATTGATCTATTGGATTTTACGAAGTTTAAACAGCATCCAAAATGGATAGTAGGTTTTAGTGATGTAACGGTTATTCATAGTCATTTGAACAATTTAGGATTTGCTTCCATCCATGGCATTATGCCAGTGAGTTCAAAAGCGACTGAAGAAGCCAAAGAAAGTTTGCGCAAAGCCTTATTTGGAGAGCATTTAGAATACACTGTTCCCTGTGACCCGATGAATCGTTATGGTTTTGCAAAAGGCGAATTGGTTGGTGGAAATCTTTCTATTTTATTTAGTTTATTAGGTTCACCGTCGGCGGTGAATTGTGATGCTAAAATTCTTTTTATTGAAGATTTAGATGAGTATTTGTACCATATTGACAGAATGATGATGAACTTAAAACGCAACGGTTGTTTAGAAAGTTTGAAAGGAATTATCGTAGGCGGCATGACCAAAATGCACGATAACGAAATCCCTTGGGGTAAAAATGCCCTCGAAATCATTGATGATGTAACCAAAAAGTACAACATCCCCATTATTTATAACTTTCCTGCAGGACATTCTGCAGACAATCATGCGTTGATTCTAGGAAAACAAGTGTCGATGGAAGTTAATGATTTGGAGAGTAAAGTAGTTTTTGAATAACGAATTAAGATTAATGATTTCTGATTTTAGAACTACTTCAAAAATCAAAAATCAACAATCAAAAATCCCATGGCTGAACACAACGAACTTGGCAAATTTGGAGAAGAACAAGCGGTAGCCTACCTGCAACAAAATAGCTATGACATATTGGAAACCAATTGGACGTTTCAAAAAGCCGAAATTGACATCATTGCTCAAAAAGAAAATATCCTTGCTATTGTTGAGGTAAAAACACGTTCGTCTATAGAATTTGGTTTGCCGCAAGATTTTGTAAAACCAAAGAAAATTCAATTATTGGTTAAAGCTGTCAATGAGTATGTCATTTCAAATGACCTAGAAGTGGAAGTTCGATTTGATATTATTGCCGTATATAAAGAAGATGGAAATTTTAAAATAGAACATATTGAAGATGCTTTTTTCCATTTTTAGTTAAATGTAGATGAGGGAATTAAAGCTTTTATAAATTTACTAACTTTACCAAAAAATAAACCTTTTGCTATGAAGAAAATTCTAACTATTTGCTCATTGTTTTGCGTAGTCTTTTTGTTTGCACAACACCAAGTAGCTCAAAAGATTCAAGAATTAGAAAGCCAAAAAACTAGATTTAAATCGTTATCTGTATTGCATGTTGTGCCCTCTTCTTCAGAATATCAGTTGGATAAAGTTGTTGTCAATGCTACCGTGGCAACTATTGATAAAAACGTTGTAAACGATATTGTAGCTAATAAATATCAAAACATTGAACTAATCATTCCTTATAATGGACAACAAGTTACGGTAGATTTATATCAAGTAGATTTGTTTTTTGAAGGATTTCATGTGGATACCGACAAACAAAAAAATGTTTCCTATCAAAAAGGCGTCTATTATCGTGGGATTGTAAAAGGCGATTATACTTCGATTGCTAGTTTTAATTTCTTTAAAGATGAATTAAATGGAGTCGTTTCCAACCAAGAACTTTCCAATTTGGTAGTTGGTAAATTAGATAAAAAAAGCAACACTACTGATTATGTTATTTATGCTGATGCCAATTTAAAAGCGAGTTCTGGTTTTCGTTGCGATTTTAAAGATGATGAATCCAAACGAGTACCTTCTTCCCATAAAACAGCTACTACGTCAAGATGCGCAACTATCTATTTTGAAATAGATTTCGATTTGTATACAGACAATAACAGTAGCATTACAGACACTACCAATTG
>Ga0214246_1000443_pt1 | contig 11231 bp, 15 predicted proteins | sample TroBogypolimnion_41_FD_153084 | JGI IMG/M metagenome (GOLD analysis project Ga0214246, IMG submission 153084) | Freshwater microbial communities from Trout Bog Lake, WI - 29MAY2009 hypolimnion | ecosystem: Environmental > Aquatic > Freshwater > Lake > Hypolimnion/Profundal zone | place: Trout...
TGGTAAGATACTTTATAGTTCCATAACACCAAACCTTATTGATAGTACTGACTTTAATACGTTCTTGTATCAAACAATACAAAATGATGGAACTCCAGAACATTGGGGTCACACAACGTTTGGTCAAGATATTTTAACATTCACATTTAAATCTATTGATGTATCTGGTATAAACCAAAACAATACACTTAATATCAAATCTAATCAAAATTATGATAATAAATCTTTAACTGATTTAAATAATAATTTTATTGATAGTCTAACGTTATTTAACACTCAAGATTTATTAACTAGACTTATTGAAACAGTTTTTGGAACCATATCTACAACTGTTGGCAAGAGCTTAAAACAAATAGAAAATGAAACGAAAATCAATACAGTCATCGGTAAAATCTCAAACTCAAATAGTAAAGATGTTATTAACGACAAGTACTTTACATTTACAAACGCTGAAAATGCAGCCCATCAAGCTAGTGCAATTGCTAAAAAGTCTGGGACAAAAACAATAACTACAAGTGGACCTACTGTTACATCTGTATCGTTTAAAACCTTACAGGATACACATACAAGTATTGCTGGGTCAACAACAACATTACAAAAAAGCATAGCAGTAAACAATTCATTAAGTACCATGGGTTCTGAGGTAGCTTCATCAACAACAAATACTGTAGACCACCAAGCAATTAAATTAAACTTTATACAAGAATTAATTAACAACCTTATCAATGTTGTTATTAATACCATATTATCACCAAAAGTTATAGCACTTTTTGTAATTAATTTTAGAATTATTTATGGGCCAAATGCAAAGTTTACTGATGCAATTGATTTCCTTAAACAGAATAAGAATTTTATACATAACATTACCAAAAAAATTGGTGGGTTAATTATTAAGATTCTCTTACAATTGGCTTTAAAAGAATTAACAAAATTAATCTCTGATGCAATAACCAAACAACAAATTGATAAGAATAAAGCTAACTTAGCACAATTATTAAGCTTGGTTGGAGTCTCACCAGACATATTAAGACAAATACAAGGATTACTATGAGTGATGTAAATACCAATAAACAATCAGAAACAACTACTGATAATATTAGCATGGGGTCAATCGGTAGTATTCTTAGTATCATCTCAGCGGCATTTAGTATACCTAAAGAACCTGTAACACCATTACCACCACCGTTATTATTAATCGGTGCTGACCTTAGACCAGGTGTTACTTCAAGCGAGGTAGCCTCTCGAATAATATCAAGACAGTCAGAAGCTGGTTTGGTAGTAGGTGACGTTTTCGGTGATGGACCTAATACCGCCGAAGCAATGGAAGTTATTAGAATAGAAGAAATAATGAACGCTTTACTTAATGAAGCTAAAATAGAAGTTGTTATGCCACCAGGAATTTCAGTTACAACAATAGGTGTTGGTAATCTTGGAGTTCCAGTAATATCACAAGGAGTTACAACTAATATAGCCGTTGGTAGTGGAGTAATAAGATAAATATATGCATTGAGTTCAATGGTAGACAACATTATATACCCGTTGAATATTGGGGGTGCCGAAAATCTAATTAAACAAAAAATAAAAGATGATATTAAAATCAATTTCTGTAAAAAAAATAATATTAGTCTTATAATAATTACTGATATAAAAGAAATTAAACAAAAATTAAAATGGTTAATGAAATAGATAAATTAGAGGAAATGTCTAACAACGAGATACTCTTTTGTATTAAGCAATTTGAGGCCGACCACGAAGCTTTAAAGTTAAAAATGGTTAAAGATTACGATAAATTAGTTGAAATAGAGGAAAGATTCGCTAAAGCAAATAGTATTATACTTAAAAGATTAAAAGGTCAATAAAATGGGTGCTGAAAACAAATATATCACAAACGAACCAAGCGTATTAAGTACCATTGATTATTCTAAAATAATTCAAATTGGTTCAGTTGAAAGCATTGACGACCCACAATCAATGGGTAGAATCAAAGTTAGAATCAATGGACCAGCAAATCGAGGTGGTGATAATGGTGTAACTACTGATGATTTATCTTGGTGTTATCCAATGACTCCAAAGTTCTTTTCATCAATACCCAAGGTCGGTGAAGCCGTTTTTGTAATGATAATTAATAAAATAAAAACACACAGTGATAGGTTATATTTTGGTCCAATTATATCAACAATTGACAAATTAAATTTTGACCCATATAGCACCACAGCTTTAAATGCATTTACATTTTCATTTTTACAACCACCAGTTGATGTAAATAGAATCCCAGCATTAAAAGGTGTTTTCCCAAATAAAGAAGATATATCAATACAAGGTAGATACAATACAGATTTGACCTTAAAAACCAATGAAGTAATTTTACGAGCAGGTAAATTTGAAATATCTGACCCTAATCCAAATAACCCTTATCCCTTTCAATTCAATAGAAGCACTCAAGGATATATTCAAATTAGAAATAATGTATCAATATCCAAACCAAATAGTGATGGAATACAAGATAAAGGTTCAGTTACAAATATTGTTGGGAATAAAATTAATTTATTGACTCATAAAGATGGTATACCTAGATTTAATCTGACAAATCAAGATGATATCTTAAGTGATGATGAAATCCTTAATATACTTGAAAGTGCTCATCAATTACCTTTTGGTGATATACTAATACAGTATTTGGTTCTTCTTAAAAAGGCTTTCCTAAATCATGTTCACAATAATAACGGAACACAACCTACTGATTTGGTTGTAGGTGGGTTAACTCAAGATGTACGTGAATTTAAAAAGAATGCCGAAGATTTAGAAAACCGAATGTTAAGCCGAAATATTCGTATTAATTAACATTCCAAGATATTTATAAATAAAATAAAATGGTAATTAGAACATATTTCGATAAAAATAATACAATAGTTTGCAACAGTAATATCAATACTGGGTTAAATCCAATTGCTGAATTATTTTATGGTGGTCCTAGTGGTGAAAACGTATATAGTCGTTTTTTATTTCATTTTGACGAAACAAGATTGGTTGACCTTTATACTGGTGGAACCTTATCTGATTTAACAAAATTAAAACATACCCTTAAAATGACCAACACTGGCGCATTTGATGATGGGTTATTAAACGGTACAATAGAAACCAAAACTAGAACGTCATCGTTTGATTTGATTGTATTCCCAATTAATCAAATGTGGGATGAAGGTGTTGGTTATGATTACACTATTTCTAATTTATTGAATGGCGATAATTCTATATCTGTAAAATCATCTAATTGGATTAACCCTATGACAGGGTATTTTTGGGCTAATGGAGCTGGTGTTTATTCAGGCTCACCAACAGTTATAGCTACCCAACATTTTGACGCTGGTAATGAAAATATTGAAATTGATATAACTTCATATATAAATTCAATATTAACAGGTACACCAAATTATGGTCTTGGTATTGCATTTACAACTGGGTTAGAAGCAACTATAACTAGAGATGTCCAATATGTTGGATTCTTTACCAGACATACACAAACATTTTACGAACCATTTATTGAAACTGTTTACAATAACCATATAACCGATGATAGAAATAATTTTTTCTTAGATAAACCAAATAAGTTATATCTTTATGTTAATTTAGGTGGTAATCCAACAAATCTTGATACTAATCCAGCCGTTAACATCTATGATAACTCAGGAATATTATTTACAGCCTATACACCATCAAATGTAAACCATGTAACCAAAGGTGTTTATTCAATTGACCTTATGATTCCATCTACTTCAGGTAGTGAAGGGCACTTATTTAATGATACGTGGACAGGGATAACTATCAACAACGTCACTAGACCTGATATAAGCCTTGATTTTGAGCTTAAAGATAGCTTTGGCTACTATGAGCTAGGAGCTAATGACATAGGCCCTAAAAAGGTCGGTATATCGATTTCAGGGTTACGTCAACAAGATAAGATTATCCGTGGGGATGTTAGGAAAGTTATCGTTTCAACTAGAATACCTTATACTGTAAACCAAACCCAAACCATAACCAATCTTAAATATAGATTATTTGTTAAGGAAGGTCAAAATGAAGTTACTGTTATAGATTTTCAACCAATCGAAATGGCAACCAACTATAACTATTTTATATTAGATACTGCTAGTCTTATTCCTAATACATATTTTTTGGACGTACTTTATGAATCCAATCAAGAAGTTACAACAATCAAGAGTATAATCAACTTTGATATTACAAGTCAATCAAACTATAGAATAAGTCAATAAATATGGATACTAAAAAATTAATCAAACAATATCTAACTGAGGAAACATCCAAATGTAAAATAGATATTAAAAAACTAACAAGATTTGCAACAGGTATTGAATTAGTTTGTTTTGGAGAATATGGCAATACCTATTATCACCCTACTGAAAATTCAATATTCATTTGTTTAGGGGATTCAAATCCTTTTGATGAAAATGCGCTTAAAGAATTTGTACTAGAATCGGCTAAAGATTTCAAATATCAATTGAAATTGAGAATGAATCTCAACCAAATCAAGGTGAAGGATGGATGAAATTCCAAAAAGATAAATTTATTTCTTGGTAAGTACTTGACTTATTAAAAAGTTTTAGTATAATCAACGTATTACATTAACCAGGTATTGGTATCGAGTCGTAAATGGCTTTAGAGTTACTTAGGTAGCGAAGATATTGGTACATAATAACAACTATTAAAAGTTAAAAAACATGCAACAAACAATCACAGGCCCTAGTAAGCCTACAGCAGCGATTTGTATTAACAAATCAAGACTTAAAGTCTACAATCAAACTGACCCAACCTATTATATGGAAAAAGGTCAAGAATTCCAAATTGAATTATTCAATCCAACAACTAACACCGTATTGGCTAAGATTTATCTTAATGCTAAACAAATTTCCCAAGGTGGTCTTGTACTTAGACCTGGTGAAAGAGTATTCTTAGACCGTTATTTAGACGTTGCAAAGCGTTTTAAATTTGATGTTTATGAAGTTTCTAACACATCTGAAGTGCAAAAAGCTATTAAAGAAAATGGAGATTTTAAGGTAGAATTTTATAATGAATCACAACCAACATATTTTGGTAACCCAATATACACTTACAGTGGTCCAACATATAATCAACCTTGGAATACCAATATAATACGTTCAGGTGGGTCTACATCACTCATTTCAACTGGTAATAGTACTTATTACAATAATACTACGTTAAATGGTACATCATCATTAACATCATCATTAACTTCATCAGTCGGTAATTACGATTCAAGTATTAGTCGTTCATTTGCATCAACCGATGGGTTTTCAAATGATACACTAGGAGATATAAGCGGTTCACTTGATATTGCTTCAACATCTAGTAAAACATTAAGAAGCAGGTCAGCAAGTAACCCAGCATCACTTAAGAAACTTAAATCAATTGAAACTGGTCGTGTTGAAGCTGGTAGTACTTCCGACCAGAAACTACAAACAGTTAGTAAATCATTTGATTACTTACCATTCCATAGTACTGAATATAAATTACTACCTTTATCTCAAAAAATAAATACATCCGAAGACCTTAATGTAAAGAGATATTGCACCAAGTGTGGTCACAAAACAAGTAAAACAGATAAATTCTGTGCATCTTGTGGAAATAAAATCTAAATAACTAAGTTAACGTAATAAAAATTAACCAAGAATTTGCATTCTTGGTTTTTTTTGTGTTTATTTGTTTAAAATAACTATATGAGAATACTAAAAGTAGGTGGTGGGGCTGATTACGCAGCATTAAGTTTTGGTCAAAAATTTGGTGGCACACCAGCAATTGATGTGATAAATGATATCAGCAAATATGAAGCTGATGAAGATGGTGAAGAATATTGGGAGCTTGATGTTGTTGAAATTGATGGCGAAGTTAGTCAATCATTTATTGACTTCGTAAAAGGTGAAATGGATTATGACGATACTAAACACGTAATGTGGTTTCATGAAATGGAAGTAATAACAGCATAATATGGTAGGTGAAACTGATTGGTCTAAATTACCATTAACTGAAGACGGGCAATTTGCTTGTTGGTATTGTAAAGGCACCAAAGTATTGTCTTTAGGTAAAATGCATGGTAAGTGCTGGTGTTGTGGTGGGTCTGGGTACCAAATAGATGTAGTTATGGAAAGCTACACATTTGAAAAATCAGCTCATGAAAGTACTAGACAAGAATTAAAAAAATTAAAAGATTGGGTAGCTAAAACATCTAAATGTACAGTGTGCCAAGGAAATTCTTATAATACCTTAGGTGGTATTGATTGCCCTGAATGCGGATTAGCTGGTAGTCAACCTTGGGGTGGTTAACCAATTTTAGGTTGCCTAATCATTGAATTTCTAAATCTAAAGTCTCTATATCGCCCCATATTAGATACAAACCCAAATTTCTTATAGAATCTTAATAGTACAGCTTTAGGTGTTTCAGTTGGCTCTGGAGTTAATGTACATATTAAATTATACTTGTCACATAAGTTAACAATTTCAGTCATTAGTGCTGACCCTAAACCTTGCTTTCTTTTCTTTTTATCATTTATTTTTATTGATGCGACTTCTATACTATTTTCTTTAAGATATATCCATGCAATTAATCCTAATACATTATATCTATGTATTATTGAATTTAGTTCTGCTTGTATTTTAAATCGAACGTTATCGTCAACATTCATCGCTTCAAAGATATCACCTATTTTCATTCTTTATACATTTGGGTTTAAATATATTATTACTGGTATTTTTTTAACACCGATTCTTTTTGCAGCCTCAAATCTATGATGCCCATCTAATATTGAAAAATCATAGTCTAATAGGATTGGTGGTAATTCCGTACCATTATAGATTAAATCCATAATTTTAACGACATTATCATTATATAACTTTTCATGTGCATATATTCTTTTGTCATTTGTATTCAACCATATAAGTTTACTAAAGTTTCTACCAATCTCAATTCCCCGTATATCAGACCATAAATATTTCTCTTTTTTAACCATCTCATCATCGGTTATATATTCAATTTTAGGTTTAATTCTCCTTTCTTTAATTTTAGTTATTGGGAGTATTATGACACCATTTTTAATCGGTTTAAATGTAAATAATTTAAGAACATCTTCAGGATTAATCCCACCGAATAATTTAGCAAATGATTGATTATTATCATGTTCAACAGCGTGTATTATATCTTGCTTTGCTAAGTTAATATCACTATAGATACGACCTTTAAATCTAGGATACCACCTAACAGTTGGTGTATTATCTAATCCTTCCTTTAATAGCTGTTTAATAAGACTTTTCATATCTATAAATATCTTCTACAAAACAAAAAAGCCATGCATAAGCAAGGCTTTTAAGTTTATATTTCTAAGATTTGTTGTATCATATTAACTTAATTGGTATCTTTGCATAAAAATGATGGTAATTGATAATGAATTTGATATCGGAGATATCGTTTACTTAAAAAGTGATATTGAGCAAAAAACAAGAATTGTAACTGTAATTAGAGTTGTACCAGTTGGATTAATGTATGTATTATCTTGTGGCATCAATGATTCTACACATTATGGAATTGAAATTACTTGTGAAAAACAAGTTTAAAGTTATTCATAATAACTAGTTCCACCTATTTGAACTCCATTGTGCCATTTATTTGACGCATGTAATTTACCATTTTCAGAATAAAATTTCCATATTCCATGTTCTTTTCCGTTATTATAAAATCCTTTATATAAAACATTTCCATTTTTATAATATGAAATACACATCCCATGTTTTAAACCATTAGCATTTTTTGGTGGGTCTTGTCTATTCATTTATATTATCTTTTAGAACTCATGATTAATCTATTAATGACTCTAATTACATCACTTTTACACGTATTTTCCCTATAATAGAATTGTTCTGGACAATAACTAATTATATCTAAATGAATTACAGAAAATATAAATTTAATTTCATCGTTATATTTTTCTTTTAAATTAAAATAAACCCATAAAAAATCTTCACCACTTATTTTATTACGATAAACTTTATGAATAGTGTCAATATATTTATCAGTATCATCTTTATTCTCTGGAAATAACCTATCTAATTCATCTTTAAATAAGTCTAAATAAGTTTCATATATTTCATCAATATCAAGTAAATACTTATCACTGGATTCTTTAAGTTTTTCAGCTAAAACAATAGATAGTGGATATATCATTAAATTTATAGAATCTTTAAATGTATCAAAACTAGCATTACATTTTCTAAATATTTTTATAAAAATCAAACTACTCTTGAAGGTATCTTTAGTAATTTTATCTGACATTAAAATTTTATTAATTCCTTCTGTGAAATAAATTAGCTCATCATACGAGTAGTTACTGAATATTTCTACATAACTTTCATCTATTTTTTTTCTATTCTCTTCCATATTTTTTTTTTAAGTTAAAATAACATTTTATTTTGTAAAGTATATAAAATAAAAAAGTCCATATTTCTATGGACTTTTTTTAATATTTCTAAGATTTGATTATCTTAATTCAGCAACGTTGAAGGTAACTACACCATCTACTCTAAGGTGGGCGTAAAACCTGTTGTTCACAACTTTTTTAGCATACCTTGTCATAATACCCTTCACAGGAGCGAAGTTGAATGGATTGTACATTGTAGGTGTAAGTTGCAAAGGCACGTATGGTGCGTAGATGTAACCTGTATCTAACAATGACTTACCTTTATGACCAATGATTATTGAGTAAGCTGGAGCGTAAGGGTCACGATATACTTGATATCTACCACCTACAGTACCGATTCTTTCAATACCCATGTTGTACTGGTCTTGTTCTGGGTTAGCGTCACTTACGTGGAAATACTCTAAGTCATCAAAAATAGCTGAAATTTCAGACGATACGATGATAAAGTTTGCACCACCACGAAGGGTTGATTTATGGATTTGAGCTGAAAGTTGGTTTAATCTTGTGATTAAAGTTTGGTTCCAGTCTTTTTGAGTGTAAGGACTTGCAGCAGAAGAAGCTTTTCTCCAACCATTGTAATCCCAACGTAATTGCCATGCAGCAGCTTTTCTTAAATCTCTAAGAATTTCTCTATCGATTTCAGCAGCAACTTGTTCTGACAACATTGCAGTCAATTCAGCTTCAGCATCGATGTTGTGGAATGCACTAACATCTTGTGCCAATTCTGGAGACCATGTAGCTCTTAATTTTCTTTCTTCTACAGCTACTACCACTTCTTGAAGTGTGAAAGATACTTCTCCAAGTTCTGTTTCAAGTTCTAATGAACTGTATTCAGCCCAAGCAAAAGTAAAGTTAGTTGATGAGGTTAAAGCAGTTACAGATGTAGCTGAAGCACCGACATAACCATCGTAAGTTGATGTACCAGCATTCAATGTACCTGAAGCAGTAGTGCCAACTGGGTGTCTAAGGTCAAGCTCAACATACATAACGCCAGCTGGAGATGTCAAAGTACCTTTATTTTGAACGATAGCTTTACCGTATTGTTGAGTTACGATTCTGAAAGGAACTTCAGAACCAGCTGAGATAATAACGTTACCATCTCTATCTAAAATAGCACTTGAAGAAATACATTTTAAAGAAGCTAAGAATGATTCAGTATCCATGTTATTACCATCTGGACCAGTTAATACTTCAGTACCACCAGCACCAGTATTAGAATTATAAGCACCAGCACCACCTGTGAAGCCAGTAAGACCAACTATAACACCTCTAACTGTACCGTCAGTAGAAGTTGGGAATACTTGAGTACCACCAGTTGTTACATTAAGATTACCATTGTTATCGAATGTGTAAGTTGGTGAGTTAGTTGATGTTTTAATTGTTAAAGTACCCTTAGAGTTATCAAATAGACCATCATTGTAGAATATATCATACAAGTTTTTAGCCATCATTTGAGTTACTGGGTAAGTACGAGCAGCAGCAGCAACTGGAAGAGCAGCAGCAGTAGCAGTACCATTATGAGCACCATTTAAACCAGTGTGAGCTGAGAATGTTTGGCCATATTGGTCAGTTGCATAATCACTACCGTAGTTAGGTGGGTTACCACCATCTTGACGAGATGAAGTTTGAGGTACGAAGAAGAACAATTTACCAATTGGCATGTTCATAGCTTGTACAGATACGATGTCATTCGCTAATAATTTAGAGAATACCCTTCTCACGATTGGGAACACTACAGTTTCAAAAGAACCTGAAGATGTTGATGTTGTTGACTCGCTTAAAAGCATAGAAGCTTGGTTCTCATACAATTGAGCGATGTTTTCTTTTACGTGGCCTCTAAGACCTTCCAAGAAACCTAATGAATTCCATTTAGCTTGTGTTTCTTGACGTACAGCCTTCATGTGGTTAAGGCCGATGTTACCTACTTGTCCTGATGTTAATAATGACATAGTTTTAATTTTTATTTTAGTATTTATCTTTATTCTCAACTCTGTTAATCAAATCTTTGATTCTTTGAGTTGAAGGGTCAACATAAGCTGTTGCTTCATTTAATTGTTTTGAAGTACTTGTTGCGACCTGATTGTTTATTTTTCTATCTACTGATTCTGTCATAGGTTTTCTTGTTCCTAATTCATTAACAATAGTTTTGTATAACTTTTTAGATTCTTTAAGGTTAGTTACTTCCTCGTCAAATCTTTTAATTATTGTTTGTTTTTCGTCTTTGGTAGTTGCATGCTCCATAAATAATTTAGTCACGTATGATAAATTAGAATTGAACACAACAGTTTCCACTAACATATTTCTGAACTTCTTAAGTGCTTCTCTGAATTCAGCATTTTCTTGCTTAAGTTGAGCAGACTCATTTAATAACTTTTTGTACTTAATTTCGGTTTCAGTAAGAACTTTTTTAGTAGATGTAGATTCTTTGATTTTAGGGTTAGAACCAGCACCAATTGAATTAGGACCTTTGCCACGGTGTGCGCCTACGCTCATACCAGTACCAATTGCGATTTTTTCTTCAATTGTTTCATCTTCTTCCTCTGCTTCTTCAGTTACAGTTTCATCTTCGTCACCTTCAGTTACAGTTTCATCTTCTTCTTCGTCATCTTCAGTAATAGTTTCTTCATCATCCATTGCGATTTCGTAAGTTAATCCAGCTTCATCTTCTTCTTCTTCACCAGCGAAAGCGTCACCACCTTCAGCACCAGCTCCTAAATCAAGTCCACCTTC